>Ga0123355_10002232_pt1 | contig 27354 bp, 14 predicted proteins | sample TergutEmb28metaG_3_FD_89872 | JGI IMG/M metagenome (GOLD analysis project Ga0123355, IMG submission 89872) | Embiratermes neotenicus P1 segment gut microbial communities from Petit-Saut dam, French Guiana - Emb289 P1 | ecosystem: Host-associated > Arthropoda: Insects > Digestive system > Gut ... | reverse complement strand
TGTGAAAACTTTAATTTCTTTTTTGTTTCTGGTATCACTGCTATATCTACATTTGCTTTTTTTTATTTCTTCCTACAGCAGTTTCTCTTTGCCATTTAAACCTCTGACATTCCAAACGCCTATTTTCATTAAACCTGGATTCATTGTCCTCTTTCCCACCTTAGTTGTCATTTGTGAATCAGTCCTGTACTTCCTCTGGAGATCCTGAGTTGGGCAGGGTGTCCTCAGGATGGATAACCAGTCCCTCGTTGAGTAAGTTTGGTGGTAGCTAACCTCAGGGCCTCCAAACATGCCCGTTTTCTGTAGGGGTGTGCTCCCTTAGCCGAAGGTCTCTGTTTTGAGGCGCCGAGGACTCGCCTTCATCCGCTCCTCTCTGCTACAACTAAAGTTGCATTGCCCAGGGATCACGATCGAGGACGTGAGGAAGTCGGACTTGCAGGCAGAACTGACCGATGTCTTTTCAGACTGTGTTTCCCAAGATATGTGGCTATTATCTATCGGCATCGATAATAACCCTTGGGGTCAGTACCAGCCTTTGATTCCCCAGAATCTATAGTAAGTTATGGATAATTGACTGATTATAAAGCCTTCATTATAACTATCCCTTTTTGCATGGCTTTGAAAAAAACGTTTCAACGTTACAACAGAAATAACTAATCTAATAATGAAAGGAATCAAATTGTTATAGAAAACACCTCTAAATATATATATATATATTTAAGTACCATTTAATCAATACATTTGATTACTAAATGAAATGATATGTACTATTTAACATCATATGATATGTCTAAATTTAATTTATATCGTGACTGAAATATTCAACAAAAGGATAAAATGAATGTAATTGTAGGAAATAATTACGAGCTTTTTTAAATTATTTAACATTACATGAGTGGATTTTTTATTTGAGGGTGAAACTTAGGCAGTTAGAAACTTCAGTAACCGTTAAAAGCATTGCTGTAGTGTTTGTGTGTTTGTGTGTGTGTGTGTGTGTGTGTGTAGTTTATTTAATAATGCCAGAAACTGAAAACAACATGTCAATAAATAACTGGATGACAGTGAATGGTGACATGCGAAGAACACTGACAGCAGTTGTCATAACTGAATTCAGAGTCTTATCCTAGCATTTGTTTGGAGGAACTACGGAAAACCACGAAAACTCTCAGATGGGATAGTCGTTATCCTAGATGGGATTTTATATATGCCTTTGTATGGCAACACTGAAAATATGCTTTCCAAGGGATGATTTACACCAGGAATAAAAGTACATATTTTACACGTCACATTGCTGTTCAGCATGGAGCAAAAGGTACGGAAACAACACGTAATGATAAGTACACTTAGAAGTAGCTTCAGTGTCAGTTATGAAGGAAATAAGTATTGTTCCGCGTTTCATTTCATGAACGTCAATCAACTTACCATTTTTCACAGGAAATATTACAAGTTGAGGCCGATCATGTTTTTAATTATCACACCACTATGACATGCACAAACATATAACCAGGTGTAAAAAGTGTCTTCATAATGAGACGAATACATACACATAACAACAACAAAAACAACATGGTATGCTACACACGAAAGTGGTAACAGTTTACGACCAATGGAGGATAGCTAAACTACATCGACAAGTGTGGAAAGGTACGCAGTATGACAGATACAGTCAAATGTCACGTAAATGTATGTCGTCACTGTCTGACAGTCACTATCAAAACCAAACACAAAGTCGGATCACTATATGTGTCACTCTCCTAGAAATACAAACATAATTCCGCTTTCAGTTTCTTAGGTGTATTATTGATACGTTACTAAGGAATAGCAGTTTTTGTGATAATGTATTGCAACGGGCAACAATGTGTATTTGACACTACAGTTTAGAGAACTGAAAGATTCAGTAATTGAAAAGAAGCATGACAAGAATTAAGAGAATAATTTCCCTGGATTCATAAAACACTTGTTTATGAACTCTGCTCTCCGGGTCCAGATGCCTTCTCTAATTGCCACATTATCTTCAGGCAGAGTCTACAGTTATCTGCTTTGACATTTTATAACCTCACAGCAATTCACGGATTCACTTCTAAGTGTAACTCACTCCCTTGCTCGAATGCAGCATTCTAGCACACACAAATGTTCGTCCGCTACGTCGTGTTATTTCCGTTGCCCGCTGGTCCTGTTCTCACTGTCACTAAACGGCAGGTCCGTCGCTGGCCACTCGCTGCCTGCAACCGACTCGCCGACCAAGAGCACATCGTCGTAAAGGGGCCAGCTCATCATGTAGACCAGGCAGGAAAATTCTCGTTGTGTGTCGAAGTTTCCACAGTGCACGAAACAAATCCCTACTCTCGATTCCTTCGGAACGTCGGGAATGTTCACGAACACGTAAGCGTCATTTGGCGGTGTTGCACTGTTTCCTCCTCCAGACTACTTGTCCCGAGTGGCACCCAAGTATGGCGCTAGTCTATTCATGTGGACCACCATCGGCTATGCCGTTCAGTACTGCAGCATCAGATGAATCACGTAGCTGATCTGGGTGACGAAGTTTTATGGAATTTCCCATTTTGCCTGCTGCTTAAATGAATTTCCTGTCTCACGGGTAGGGCTGTAAGGCAGAATCGGTCGCCTTGCTGGAATTTGTTAAGTTGGCCAGCTTGCCATAACACGCGTTCATCCTGTCACTGGCCAACTTCAGGTGGTGGTGGGTAAAGTGGTGTAGGTCATGCGGCCGCTCGACCAATTTGGATGTATATTCGGTCTCCACTGTTCCATGTCCGGTGAAGATGTGAACATCAGGCCACGTGGCAAGCTACGTTCACGTCCTAACACCATGTTGGCGGGATTCATGCCTGTGGTCTCTTGGCTCCATGCTCGGTAGGCCAGCAGTAAGATGTGTGGACTCTAAGCCACTTCCGTTGGTGCGTAGAAGCCACTTGGCTTAAGTGCCCCCTCAGTCGTCATCATATAGAGTTCCACATCGTTATTTGACTGTGAGGGTAAAGGTGTTTTTTACTGGTTCTGCTAGCCCCAGACCTTTCATGACCTCTTCCATCAACTTAGGTAAGATCAAACTACTAATCTGACGTTCCTCATGCAATGACGAATGTCGCAATTCTGTAACTAAATCTGACTTTCACAGGAAATGAGGCGTTTTCCTTTTGTGACACTGAAGTGTCTTTTAAACTTGCAGTCCATTTCTTCGTGAACGTTTTTGTTTGGCGTGATAAATATTTGAGGAAGAATAATACACAGAAGAATGAAATACATTACATTTCTCAGCACATTTTTTCCATCAATTATACGGTTAGTGAAATGATTAAACTAAATAAAACTAAAGGACCAGATTCCCTATGTCCTGGAATACCCTACGTACATTATTGTTACTTACTGACGAAACTAGTTCTTTTCTCAGGAATTACTAGTTTTAGCTGTAGTAAGTCAAGCAGCCTTATCACATGTAGCAAATATTGTGCCAGACACGGTCCTGACAGTAAAGAAGGTGCATATGAAGATAATAGAGGATTATAATTCCAGATGATAGAGAGACGGTTTGAGATATTGTGATGAGGTACTGGTGTGACAGAGCTGCCACAGATTATAGACAGTGTAAGGCTCAGATCGTAAGAAAACACGGAAGATAAATGGTATAAATTTATTGTAAATTATTATAATTGAGAGGAATACAATTAAATACGATATGCTTTTTTATACATGTTAACAGAAACTATTAAATTGGAGTTAAAGGTGGTACAATTGGAAGGTGCGGACTGGATTTTTGTGGCTCAGGATAGAGACATGTTGTTAGCTTTTATGGATGTGAAAATGTAACTGTTGTTTGCATAGAACTTGCCTGCAGTATTGTCAGCATTAGAAAAAGTGCTGTACTGCGTGCGGTGAGATAATATTATGTGTACACTGTTTGTTTGTGTGTAAACTATTTGTTCAGATATGAATATTTAAAACTAAATAAAATATATTATTTTGTCATAAAAATATAATGATCAACAGAAACTGTCCAAATGAAAGAAGCAAGGAAGGTACTATAATTTATGGTCTAGCATTTGAATCTGAACAAAGTCGCATGGCATTCTTCTCCTAATCACTCTTATCGATCGTATGATACAAAGACAAACATTTCTTCTCACTCTTATCAGAATTAGAGAAAGGCTTTCATTGTTATCGCTTTATCCCTCAGTACGGTGACTGATTACTGTAGTAGAGAGAGTGGAAAGTTTGTGATGTTTCCGTCAGGTCACTTAAGATCTAATTTACAGTCCTGTTGTGGTTGGTTGACACAGATGTGCAGAGTATCCCTCGAAATGTGAGCCTAACTTCAGTATCTTGCTACACCGAAATTCCCTGAATTCGTCTTTCTCTGGACCGGAAAAGTACCGAATTGTCGGACATTCCGCATTTTCACCCCTCACCTACACCCAGATGAATTCTTACAGATAATATTCATTACTAACATAATCCTAATTGGGATTTTGTCTTTGTGGACAATGAAGAACATCGAACCGTGTTGGTAAAAACCCTTTCTTGAAATTTATAACGAAGATGCAAAAGTGCACTAGTGGTGAAGGGGATTTATGAAGAAGACCTATTTTGGCACAAGCCATTGTGAGCTGATGAAATAAATTCTTAAGCAGGTTGCCAGAAAGAAAGAGAAAATTTTACTTTTGTAAACACAGGGATTTACCTTGTCAGGAGTGAAATTTTAACGCTAATCTGTCATTGTAATTATGTGTTTATTTAAATAAACCACCACACAATTAATGAGCCACCACCGTTTCGCGAAAGAGTCTCAGCTACCGAGAAGTACTAAACCGAGGCAAACAATGAGAGAAGAGGAAATGTTTGGTAAAATGAGTCATTTGCTGACTAACAAAACACATTCTGCCACACGTGGTCATACTTGCATGTGACACATTTCTTCTTTTACAGTTCACATTAAATGGTTCACATTTGTAATAGTTAACGTAACTTATTCGGTACTGATAACAAACGACAGAAAAACAACCAAGTTCTGTGTAGCACTAATCAGATTGTTTCAAGTGTCTTTACTTATCCTAATTTGACTGTGCAGCATAGCACAGCAGTAATTATACAATCTAGTCACATCTAGTTTAGTGCATCAGTAAGAAGATTATGTGCCAGTTAGGGCAAATATTACAGTCAATTATAAAAAATTACATTGTTTCAATTTACACGAGAACAATTTGAGTTTAGCAGTAATACAGAGCAACAGCTCGTACAGAATATTGTTACATGACTTTTAAAAAAGAGAAAACCTGCAATTTTTTAAGTTACTGTATTAACAGTGCACTTACCTGTACTTTAACCTTGCTGTTGAATATTTGGACGTGACAGTTTATCTCATGTATTCACTAAGGAGTGAGTCAGTGTAAGCTTTTACAGGCAGATATGTCCCAGTTGTTGGAAAAATGGAATATAAACCGATATAAAAAACTAGTGAAGTTAAAGACCCGTCGGAAGTTGCACTAACGTTAGGTAATACGCCGAGTTTAATAATCGGTGAAGAAGCGAGAGAAAATATCGTTGTGATAAAAATCTTTTTTAAAGTCTAATAAAAAAAGCCCCAGGGCTACAGCAGTTACTGAAAAATGTTCCCCTCCTGACTGAAAGCAGTCAGTATACCGGCGGATCACATTACATACTGTCTGGAGTTATTGTGCGGAAATGGATGAAATAAGGCTCTGTGTACACGAAGATAGGACTTACAGAGGGGATGGAAAAGTGGACAGATGAAAAGGAAGAATCATAAAGAGAAAAGAGAAAAGGAAGAAAGACAGGAGTAAAGAATTAAGGATAGAAGACAGAATATACGAGATATCTGTTTATCACAGCGGCGCTGATGAAGATTCGCGTATAGTGGGATGTTCAGAATGTCAGAGTGACGTCACATCTCAGACGATTTGCGTTTGATTCGTGTCTGCCTTGCCTCAGGCGATAAACTTTCTGCCTTCTAACGCGGAGGCCCGGGATCAAGGGCAGCTTAGTTCGGTTGCAAATTTTAGTGTGCAAGTAGCACTGGAAATGGTTTCCTATGCAGCAGTACTTCTGATTTTCCTTGTCATTATCATTCTGCATTGCTCTATCTTCATTCATTTATCTATCATGGGCGCTATCTAATCTTAACGTTCTTAAATAAGGCAGTCGACGAGTCTAAATTGAAACTTTATGGTAGGAATTACACATTAATGGCTTTTTAAACAAAATTTTTTTGAGGTTGTATAAAATGCAATGAAAATATCGCTGGTAAATACCGAATTTAAATGGACGTTGGTGTAATCCAGAGTGCCGATAAATCCTTAGCACGACCAGGAAGGAAACAAGCTCGGAAGCATGACAGGGACGCGCGCGAATTCAACAGCTTCGAGACGGTAACTACCATCAATTTCTTTTTTCCTGCAAGGCAAGGCGCCGAAGGAAATTCATGCCATTTTGACAGAAATATTAGCTTTTCTCCATACTGGTTGGGCTAAGGACTTATCAGCACCCCTGTATTATGACAGAGCTTTACGGAATTACTTCAACAGAACCTAAGAGAAACATCAAGACAGTTGGTATAGCTGCCGAGATTCGAAAGGGTGCATCTTCTGAATGCAATACAGAAGCAATACTGCTCGGACAAACGTGCTAGTTATAGAAAGGAATAATGGCAAAGCTATAGTAATTGAAGCATCTATGTTTTGTAACAGGTCCCTGGGAGCAAGTTGAATTGCAAACTCCATTATCGATCTCATTCAGTTCTTATCATGACGTGACTAAGACTTCTTGAAGAGGAAAAGTTTTGAACCTTGAAACAGGTGACTTGGCGTTCAAACAAAACATTTCTTTATTACTGGGCAGAAAAAACTTTCTGCTTATCGGAGCAGACGAAGATAATGCGGGTTAGTTTTTCGCTTGGCCTTATGTTCGGCAAAGTGTATACTCACTGTTGTATTGTACCGCGCTTTCAAATGCCATCGAACTCAGTACAGTAACGTTGAAAAGAAAATCCGACGGAGAAGCTTTGATTGCATGAACCAAGCTCATATGTCCCGAAATACATATCTCTATGTGAACGTAAATGTATCGCTGTACAGGCGTAGTGAGGGCTGCAGGTGTTTGAGACTAACAGAAACTGTGGAAAAGCGGCAAATGAAAGTGGCAAAGATTCCAACTCTACGCATCGGCCGCCTTTACCGCTAAGAGATCAGCTGCTATTTATTTCTGTTAGTAGCACAAACTATCTCAGTGCTGTAGTAGAGCCGGGAGGATTAAGTCAAAGAAAAGTATAAAAGACACCATTGTTTCTGTTGCCTGTCATATCAGATATACCCACACAATATTACTGTTTCTGTCTTTGAGATGATTAAACAGCAGTAAGATATTACGATTTGTTGTTGTAAAGAAAAATAAGATATTAAAATGTCTTGGGCGTTTAAACTTTAGTAAGATATTAAAATTTCTTATATGTTCACCAATAAAATACTACAATTTACAGACGACTAAACAAAAATAAGGTACTAGAGTTTCTTGGATGGTTAATCAAAAGGATAATAATGAACCAGAATCCATATGACATAAACACTTGCTTTAATTAGGCTACATAATGACGAACCAAAAGACTACCTATTTCGTTATCCATATCGCCATTACATCAAGCGTTCATTTCACATGTGACAGTCTACGGAACGACACTCACTCATGGATGTGAGGAAAGTGCATATGAAGATACCAGAGGATTCTAATGCCAGATGATAGGGAGAGGGATTGTGACATTTTGGTGATGTACTGGTGTGACAGAACTGCCACAGAATACAGACACAATACGTAAAGAAGAACAGAAGTTAAAATGTATACAACTATTTAAATTATTTCCATTACGATAATAGAGTGCGCTGAAATGCAAATTATTTACATTTATGTGGGCGTAAACAGATGGGATTAAATCTGAGACTAAATTAATAGAGTTACAACGTGGGGAATGTATCTACTAGATGAGGAAATACCGACTACTCTTGAAAGGTTCTGCTGTTTGAATTAATTTAGGTAGGTAGTTAGGTAGGTACATAGACATTATTTTATCTTAACAGAATGTAACACGAGGAACTTCGAAGTTAAACCATTCAACAGATAAATATGAAATTATGATCGTAAAATTTTACATAAAGTCTAATCGCTCTAATAATCGTAATAGGAAAAGGATAGTCTTAATAGTATTAATACTAATCATCATCAACCTGATCGTGGTCGTCGTCCTTGTCATCCTCGTCGTCCTTTTCGTCTTGCGTCCTTGTCGTCGTCGTCCTCCTCGTCGTTCGCCACGTCGTCGTAGTACACGTCGTCGTCGTCCACGTCGTCGTCGTCCACCGCTTCGTCGTCCACGTCGTCGTCGTCGTAGTTGTCCTCCTCGTCGTCCTTGTCATCTTCGTCCTCGTCGTCGTCCTCGAAGTTCTCGACTTTCTCGTGGTCTTCCTGTTCTTCTTCGCCACCAGGCCCCTCCAAAAATCCTATAAGCGTAATGAATCCATTATTTTTCGGTCTTGCCGCCTGTACAGTCTGAGCTGTCCAGATGGCCACCAGCTTGCTCAATACATGCAGTATATGACAAATATCACAACGAGGTTACCGTCTCGATACAGCGTAGGTTAATTGTATGGCCAAAGAAGATCCCGCGTGACGAAACCTGGACACAAACTGCAGTAGTCACAATACACTCCACTAGACCCTACCCGGCACAGTCCATTCCGGGTCATAACTTCACACACCTTTTATCTTTTATGCAATTAATATTCTGAACCCATACTGGTCACAAGTAATATTTGTCTTGAATATTAACACATGGTGCTTCACAGTGAAAACTGCCTATAACGGATCGACAAGGGCACGAAACGTCTTTCCGTTTCAGGGAGGTTACGCTTAATACACGTACGTGAAATTTGTATCCTCTTGGCTAATGTAAGCTCTCCGCCAAAGAAGTGTTTCTTGTACTCGTAAACCATGCGTCCGTTCAGGGCAGTATTCGCTGTATGTATTAATATTTTTCACTTATTACGAGTATAAAGTTGCTGTATGTTTCATTGTGGGCCTGAATCGCTCAGTCGGTGTAGCCACTCGCTACTGTCTGAAAGATCCAAAGTTCGAATCCCGATTGGGGAGATATTTTCAGTACCCGTGAAAACAGACACTGGCACCAAACCAGACACCTGTGCTATGGGTACAATGTTATTCGCGGTCGTAAAGCGGTCGGAACGTGCTTTTGAATAACCACCCAATCGGATATTATAACTCCTTCTAAGGTGAAATTTATTTTTTATGTGTCTTTATCAGTACCCACAATTCGAATGGTGTTCTCACACTCTAAATTATGCGTATTAATGCATATAAGAAGTAACTAAAAATGATAATATAACAAATTATGTCTGTGACCGTTATACACACTGTTTGAATGACGTGTTACATTGATGAATATCCATTGTTGTGCTGCACGATTGTCAAATTGCAATTCCTGGTATTTCGCACTTGCAAAATTCTTAAATTTAACGTTCTTCCTGCGCAATTCAAATAAAACAGCCATATTGTTATACACGTTTTGATGCCACGCGTTTGGACAGTTGCACTGGACACGTATTGAGGACGTTATAGTTTGATATGATTGATTGATAAGATGCCGTTTCATTATAGTTAATTACTTGCAGGTGGAACTGGTTCATCATGCACGATATCGTTAAAAGCTCACTGTATTATGTCATTTATTTACTTCGCGGTAACTGCTATTACTTTCCCAACAGTTGCACTCAGCGCAGCACCCTTCTCTTTCACCGCCGGTCCAGCAATTGACCCAATTGCTCCGCCAATAATGGAACCAACAGTAGATAATTTGTTACTGCCCTATGACTCCGTACCACCGTCTCCAGATTCCATTCCTGTAGATACACAAGAACAGTCTTCAATAAGATAAGAGAAACTGAGAGTAACGAATATGAAAATAATGGTCCTTTAGAGTCTGATGCCAAGTATTTTGGTAGGTAGTTAGGTAGCTACCTAGGTAGGTAGGTAGGAAGTTACTGCAGTAATCAGCAAGAACATTGCCGTTGTTTTCGTGTTTTGGTTCATTAATAATTGCCGTGACTGAAGACTATATAAAACTGGCTTCCTGTGTAACTGAGTGGTGACATGTGGAGGACATTGACAGTAGTGGTACTGGCAGGATTCAAGGTCCTATCTCAGCACTGGTTTGGAGGAACCACGAAAAAGCACGAAAAATCACATATATATTTATCGGTACCTTAGATGGGATTTAATATTTCCATTTCATTAGAAACACCAAATCTGTATGTATGTATATATGTGTTTTCAAAAGTGTGGTTTACGCCAGCAATAAAAATAAAAATACCCATTTTCATGTGATGTTACTGCGGAATTCAGAATGTTTTAGCATGCAGTAGAAGTGGAAACAACATATAATGACATATCCTAGCTTATTGTTACGAAGTGACGAAACCAAAATGTTCTCCACCATTACTAACTTTAGCTCCATTTCGTCCAGCAGTCTGCACATATGGAGGCTACTGAGATAGACCTACTCATAACATTGAGGAGGGTGCATATGAATAAATCAGAAGAATGTAATGATTGATGTTTTGTGAATTGGTTGAGACACTATGGTGTATAAACAACAATTACACTCGTACAATATATTCATTACTAGCAAGACAATTAAATATGCTATAGTGTATATTATTAATTTTCATGTACATGTCAACAGACAATATTAAATTGGAGTTAAAGAAGATAGAAATGGAAGGTGCGGACTGGATATTTGTTGCTCAGAATACAGACCATTTATCAGCTTGCAGGAATATGAAAATGAAACTTTGGTTGCATAAAACGCCTGAGGAATTATCAGCAACACAAGAAGCAATCTGGTGTGTACACATAGGTAATTTTGTATATGAAATATGTAGATATTTATAGATTTTTAAAAATGAATATAATTAAGGTGCTATATTGTCGTATCAAATAATTCTCGACAGGAACTGCCCAAATAAAAGCGTTAAGCAAGACGTGTGATATTGTGTTCACACTTTGAGTTAGAACAGAGCTGAAGGCATCTCAGCGAGCCTAAGTTACCTAGCCAAGCTTTCATTCTCATCCTTATCAGATCTGCAGGAGGACTGTCGTTGTCATACCTTTACCCCTCAGGGCAGTAACACATTGCTGGTGTTGACAGAGCGGGAATTTACTTAAGAAATAATCTGGAATTGTCGTCTGGGTAGATGACACGAATATAATGTATATTTCATGAAATGTGTGTATAAGTTCAGGATGTCACTGAAGGAAAATTCCATTATTCCGAAACACTGTGAAAGGAATGTTGTCTAATAATTAGATATTCCTTAATATTAGACCGTAACTATATTCGGCTGACTGCTTAAGAGAAATTCTTTGTTACTGCCGTTTTTCCATGTGCTGGCTTGGTCTCTGTAGCACATAAACGGCATTAAATCCATGTTCGTAAAAAATACTTCTCAAAATCTGTATTGTACAAATCTACATTAGAGGTGAAGGGGATTTCTCACGAAAGCATAATTTCACAGAAATCATTGTGAGATAAAAATAGATAGATTAATCTTAACAAATCTTACACACAGAGCCGGAGGTAAAGTGCAAATATAACTTTTGTAAACCGATGGACATTACATTGACAGGAGTTAAATTTTAACGCCAAATTTTCAGTGTGTTTAACCGTTCAATTAAATGACGCCTCTACAGATTAAATGGGGCACCCCATTTGGTAGATAAGTTGCATCTACCGAGAGGAGCTGAATTGATGCACACAATGACGGAAGAAGAAATGTTTGTAAAGTGAGACATTTGCTGGCCAATAAAACACATTTCTTTCCACACACAGACATAAAATTTCGTGAAACGTTTCTTGTTATACAGCTAACAATAAACGACTCACACATTTCATTAATAATAAACACGCTTTATTGGATGCGTTTTGGTGCGAAGTAACTGTAAAACAGAAGAGTTGAATATAACACATTCACATTCGTTTACAGTGCTTCTACTGTTACAGATGTCACTGTGTAACGTAACACAAACAGCTATACACAGCAGTCTCGTCTGTACGCACGTAGTTTGTGTGTCAGTAATTGGATTAGCTGCAGTTAAGTCAAATACCACAATCAACTGAAAGCAAGCAATTACACTACTTCACTTTTACACGGAGGACAATTTCAGGCTGCCAGTAATACTATGCCAGTGATCGCACGGAGTGCATGTTACATGATTTTTAGAAAATTGGGAAATTAACATTTCCAATTAATGTATTAAAATTACTCCTCTATGTATCTTAAATTTGATTGTGAAAATTCCCTGGTAGGTTATCTGTGTTGTTAGGAATGACTGACTCAACGTAAGCTTATGTTGGTAACTACATCCACACACACACACAAACACACACAAACACACACAAACAAACACACACACACAATCACACACACACAAATATATTTCTGTTATTTCTGTAAATCATGCTCATGACGATCTGTAAGCAGTCTTTTAGGTACAAACGTACGTATTGAACACACTTTACTACCTGATGCATGTACAACAAACTATACCATAACAGTATACACAACCGTCTTTCTGAAGTTGATCTGACAGTTTCGAAACATGTAGAAGACATAAAAAATTGAACATTATAGACATAACAGCAGTAACGGACAGTTCACATGACGACCTACTGGTGTCTCTGCCTGCATCTGAACGTTATCTAGCAAAGTGGTTGTCAAAGGGAAAAGTGTAACGAATAGAAGTGTTAATGTTTAAGCTATGCCTGCTACCGTTCTTAATTTTCTGTAACTCTAACTGCTCTGCCAAAAGCTGCATAAATGAAAAGACCGTCAAAGTTATATAATGCTCTGCACTGGTTAATTAGTGTGATCATTCCTTGTGGAAACAGGTTTGAATTGGCTTACTGAAGTAAGGAGAAGGTTAAGGCTTTGTGGGCACAAATATGGGACTTATAGGGGTTGGGAGGAGGAAGGTGGGAAGATGGGAAAGACGAAAATGTAGACAAAAGAGAGAAAGACAGAATGCTGTAGGCAAATTACCGGATAGAGAAAGGAAAGAAAGCAGAACTTGCAAGTTTTCACGTTCTCGCAGCGGCGCTGATGAAGATTCATGTCTTCTGGGGTGTTAAGGATATCAAAGCAACGTAACATCTCAGAAGACATGCGTTTGATCATAGCCGTGCATGGCTCAAGCAATAGACATTCTACTGGTTACTGCAGAGCCCAGTTTCAATGGCAGGCCATTTCGCATGGAGTAGTCGGGGCCAAGTGGCAATGGGAGAGTACTTCTGATATCCCTTCTCATTATCAACGTCATTGCTGCACCTTCATTCATTTATGAATCACAAGCGCTATCTAATCTTCGTGTCGTTCACTAGCAGAGTCGACGCTGTCTGATTTGAAATATTAAGGTAAAAATTGTTCATTTATGGTTTTCCAAATGATGCTGTATTTTATCATATATTGAAGAATAAAATGAAAGGAAGATTGGTAAATAGCGACTTGAAATGGACGTTGCAGTAAGCCGTCGTAATTGGAGGTAATATGGCAGAACATTATTGAATTTCACAAATAGGGTCCAGGGAACTACTGCACAATTAGTATCTCTGCTGAGGTTCGAAGTGTAAAACTTCAGAGTGCAGTGCAGAAGCAATAAAGCTCGGGAAGACGTGCCGGTATAGAAAGGAATAATGGCATTTATGTATATATATATATATCAATTGAAATACCTACATTTCGTAAGAGTTGGTTGGGAGCAAGTGGAAATGCAGGATGCAATATCAGTCCAATTCAGTTCTTATCATAACATGACAAGGATTTCTAGAAGAGGAAATCTTTTGGACCTTGTACCATGAATCTAGGTTTTCAGAAACAACTTAACTTTTTAATGGAAACAATAATCTTTCTTCTTATAGGGGCAGACGTAGATAACACGGGTTAGTTCACAGCTTGGCCTTATATTCAGCAAACTGTATATTTCCTCTTGTACTGTACCGCGCTTTCAAATAGCATCGAACTCAATAGAGTAACTGTGAAAAAATATCCGATGGAGAAGCGATGATTGCATGAACCAAGCACATATGACGCGAAAAATCGAGTTTCTAGGTAAAAGTAAATGTATTACTGTGCAGGGCTAGTGAGGGTTCCAGGAGGTTGAGGCTCCCTGTATTTTGGAAAGGCGGATCATGAATGTGGCAGGATTGACAGCTCTACGCATCGTCCGCATTTACACCCGGGATAAATCCGCTGTTTTTTATTTTTAATAGTTGCAAAATCCTAAATAAAGCTGTAGTATCGCCGGGAGGCTTAAGTCAAAATATGTATATATATATATATATGTACCCAAAATATTACTCTTCATGTCGCATGTCCTATCAGATATAAACCCCAAATATTACTGTTTATGTTGCCTGTCCTATCCGATACCCCCCCACAATGTTAGTGTTACTGTTGCCTGTCCCAACAGATACAAATGCACAATAGTACCGTTTCTGTTGCCTGTCCTATCAGATATAAACCCACAATTATATTTTGCCTGTTGTCTGTCCTAACATATATAACCCCAAAATATTACCCGTTATGTTGACTGACCTATCACATAAACATCACAATTGTACTGTTTCTGTTGTCTTCCTTATAAGACACAAAGACACAATATTAATTTTTTTCCTGTCTTATCAGACATAACCTCAAATTATTACAATCTCTATTGCCTATCCTATCAGACATTCCCCACAATATTACTGTTTCCGTTGCCTCTCTTATCAGGTATCCCCCCACAAAACTAGTTTTTCTGTTGCCTGTCCCATCAGATATACCCGCAAAATGTTAATGTTTTTGTTGCCTCTCCTATCAGAACTAAAACCTAAATATTACTGTTTATAATGCCTGTCTAGTCGGATATACTCCCACAATATTAGTTTTTCAGTTGCCTGTCCCATCAGATATAACCGCAAAATAATATTTTTTCCGTTGCCTCTACTATCAGATATAAACCCACAATATTACTGTTTCTGTTGTCCGTCCTTACAGGTATATTACCATAATATTACTATTTACGTTGCCTGTCCTATCAAATAAACCCCCACAATATTACTGTTTCTGTTGCCTGTCCTATCATTCACATCCCCACAATATTACTGTTTCTGTTGCCTGTCTTATCTGATATACCCGCAAAATAATACTGTTTCTGTTGTCTGTCCTATCATATATAACCCAAAATATTACTGCTTTTTGCCTGTCTTATCAGATATAAACCCACAATATTATTGTTAACGTTGTCTGTCGTATTATATATAACACCACAATATTAGTGTTTTGTTGCCTACCCTATCAGATATACCCCACAATATTACTGATTCTATTGCTTGTCCTATCAGATATACCCCAAACTATTACTGTTTCTGTTGCCCGTCCTATCATATATATCACCAAAATAATATTTTTTTTGTTAACTATCCTGTAAGATATAACTCCACATCATTACTGTTTCTGCCGCCTGTCCTATCAAATATAACCCCAAAACATTGCTTTTTCTCTTGACTGTCCAATCTGGTATAACCCCAAAATAATAGTGTTTCTGTTGCCTGTCGTATCAGATATAACCCAACAATAATACTGTTTATGTTGCTTGTCCCAATAGATGAAAACCAAAATAATAATTTTCTGTTCCCCGTCCTATCAAAACTACCCCCAAAATAATATTCTTTCTGTTGAATTTCCTAGCAGGTATACCCCCACAATATTACTGTTTCTGCTGCCTGTCCTATCAGATATAACCCCACATTATTATTGTTTCTTTTACACGGAGGACAATTTGAGGCTGCCAAATATACTATGTCAGTAATCGTACGGAGTACATGTTACGTGATTTTTAGAAAATTGGGAACTTAATATTTTCAATTAATACAATACAATTACACCTACATGTACCATAATTGAGTGGTAGGTTATATGTGATGTTAGTAATGACTGCCTCAATGTAAGCTTATGTTGGTAACTACATCCAGATATCAGAATAGCGGAGTACCTCAGAATGAAAGGTAGCTGCAGATAAACAGTTCCGAAGCCCGTGGGGATTATAGTGGTTGGTGGGGCGTGGAAGTGTGTCGTAAAATGGTGCACAAAGGACATACGAAGACGGCGAAATAAAATAAGAATACGCTAAAAAGAAGGGGATTAGGATGAGAAGTTTGGGCATGCCGAAACATGTGACTTGTTCCGGTATCAGATGTACTGTCCGGTATCAGAAATTGCGATAGGAGACGTCACATAGAGTGTGAAAGGCCCCACTCGAACCCCCATCCTACCAACACACACACACACACACACACACACAATCACACACACATACACACACAAGTACTTCTCTGTTATTTCTGTAAATCTTTCTCAAGGCGATCTGTAAGCAGTCTTGTATACAGAAACTTACGTAATGAACACACATTTCTACCCGATGCATGTACAACAAACTATAGCATAACAGTATATAAAACCGTCTTCCTGAATTTGATCTGACAGTTTCGAAACATGTAGAAGGCCTCAAAAATTGAAAATTAAAAGACCTAACAACAGTAACGGTCAGTTCACATGACGACCCACAGGCATCTCTGCCTGCATCTGAACGGTATCTAGCAAAGTGGTTGTCAAAGGGAAACCTGTAACGAATAGAAGTGTGAATGTTTAAGCTAAGTCTGCTACAGTTCCTAATTTGCTGTAACTCGTTCCAAGTTATATAATGCACTGCACTGTTTGATTAATATGATCATATTTTTTGCAAAGAGTTATTTAAGTTTTCTGCTGTCAAATAACTTAATTTGTAGTGACTTTTTGCTTGTTGTGTGCTGGCAGCATTCGTGAGAATTGAACGATTAAAGCCGTCTGTTTCCGTGTACTTTGCGTTCATTAATGGCCAGAGGACGCGGATTCGAATTCCAATGAAGTCATTGGGAGTTTTCATTTTATTTAATCCTTCCGGGCTCGTTATGGGCCTGCTGTCGACTTGGTCACGGATATTTCCTAGATGTAAATGCGGCCGGTGCATAAGACTGTTTCGATGGTCTGGAAATCTGGCATCCTCAAACACCTGGTGTCCTAAGGGCCTCTAGTGCTATAGATTCACCATTTTAAAAGTCAGAGCAACTCGGCAAATAACTGTCTTAATTACGTGTAATTTTTCTATTCTAGCTAACATAATTTACAGATTTTTTCTTTATCCTACTTCGTGTACATCAAGTTGCTGATACAAGCGATAGGAAACTGTGGATGAGGGATCATCCTATACGGATATGTGTGATTTTGAACAAAGAGAACGATGAACATTCTTGCTAGAAGGCTTATTAGTAACCTCGGCCTCAACTCCATATAGCTGTCTGAACATTTAATGATTCATTCGGTTGCATTAATGTTCTGTGGAACAATCAACATGCTCAAATCACTCAAACAATCAGAGGAGCCATGATCATTGCAATCAAGGACGGACAACCACAAATCGGATGCTCGTGACGTCACAGTAACAGCCAGTAACGGGGAGTTAATTGGCTTACTGAAGCAAAGAGAAGGATAAGGCTTTGTGGGCAAAAATATGAGACTTAGAGTGTTGGGGGGAGGAACGTGGGAAGCTGGGAAAGACGAAAATGTAGGCAAAAGAGGGAAAGGCAGAAAGCTGTAGGCGAATTACCGGATAGAGAAAGAAAAGAATGAGAACTTCTGAGGTTTCACTTTCTCGCAGGAGCGCTGATGAAGATTCATGTCTTCTGGGGTGTTAAGGATATCAAGGCAACGTAACGTCTCAGAAGACTTCCGTATGATCATAGCCGTGCATGGCTCAGGTAATAGACCTTCTGCCTGTTACTGCAGTGCCTAATTTCCATGGCAGGCCATTTCGCATTGAATAGTCGGGGCCAAGTAGCAATGGTTGAGTACTTTTGATCTCCCTTCTCATTCTCAACGTCATTGCTGCACCTTCATTCATTTATCAATCACACGCGCTATCTAATCTTCGTGTCGTTTACTAGCAGAGTCGACGCAGTCTGATTTGGAAATTTAAGGTAGAAATTGTTCATTTATTTTTTTCCAAATGATGCTGTATTTTAGCATATATTGAAGAATAAAATGAGAGAAAGATTGGTAAATAACGACTTGAAATGGACGTTGCCCTAAGCCGTCGTATTTCGAGGTATTATATCTGAACATTACTGAATTTCACAAACAGCGTCCAGGGAAACAACTGGACATTTGGTATCACTGCCGAGTTTCGAAGTGTAATATTTCTGAGTGCAATGCAGAAGCATTAAAGCTCAGGCAGACGTGCTGGTATAGAAAGGAATAATTGCAAACATATAGCTATTAATATGCCTACATTACGTAACAATTTGCTGGGAGCAAGTGGAATTGTAGGACGCTTTATCAGTCCAATTCAGTTCTTATCATATCATGAATACGATTTTTCGACGAGGAAATCTGTTGGACTTTGTAACAGGTGTCTAGGCTTTCAGACAACAAATTTCCTTTTTAATGGAAAGAATAAACTTTCTTATTATAGGGGCAGACGAAGATCACACGGGTTAGTTTAAAGCTTGGCCTTATATTCAGCAAAGTGTATACTGCCTGTTGCAATGTACCGCGCTTTCAAATACCATCGAACTCGATACAGTAACTGCGAAAAGAAAATCCGAAGGAGAAGCGATGATTGCATGAACCAAGCCCATATGACGCGAAAATTCGTGTTCCTAGGTAAAAGAAAATGTATCAGGTATAGGTCTAGGATGGGTTCCAGGAGGTTGAGATTCCCTAGAATTTGTACACTCGGACAATGAAAATGTCAGAATTGTCAGCTCTAGGCATCGGCCGCCTTTTCACCCATGATAAATTCGCTGCTATTTATTTCGATTAGAGGCAAATTCCTAAGTAAAGCTGTAGTACGTCCGGGAGGTTTAAGTTAAAGAAAAATTTATATATCTACCCCCAATATATTACAGTTTATGTCGCCTGTCCTATCAGATGTACCGCCAAAATATTAATGTTTATGATGCCTGTCCAATCCGATATAACCCCAAAATATAACTGTTTTGTTCACTGTTCTCTAAGATATTCCCCCACAGTATTCGTGTTTATGTTGCCTGTCCCATCTGATACAACCCCATATTATTATTGTTTCTGTTGCCTTTCCTATCAGATACAAATCCACAATATCACTGTTTCTGTTGTCTGTCCTATCATGTAAAATCCCAAAATATTACTATTTATGTTGACTGTCCTATCAGGTAAACACCAAAATATTACTGTTTCTGATGCCTGTCTTATCAGACACAACCCCACAATATTAATGTATTTGTTGCCTCTCTTATCAGGTTTACCTTCAAAATATTACTGTTTCTGTTGCCTGTCCTATCAGATATCCCACCACAATATTAGTGTTTCTGTTGCCTTTCTTATTAGACCCAACCTCATCAAATTAATATCTCCGTTGCCTGTCCTACCAGATATCCCCCCACAAATTAGTGTTACTTTTGGCTGTCCCATCAGATATAACCCCAAATTATTACTGTTTATGTCGCCCGTCCTATAAGATATACCCCCAAAATGTTTCTGTTTCTGCTGCCTGTCCTATTCGATATCACCCAAAATATTAGTGTTTCTGTTACCTATCCTATCAGATAAAAACCCACAATATTAATGTCTCTGTTGTCTGTCCAATCAGATATACCCCCAAAACATTAGTGTTTTCGTTGTCTGTCCCAAAAGTTATACCACCACAATATTACTGTTTCTGTTGCCTGTTCTATCAGATATATCGCCAAACTAATACTGTTTCTGTTGCTGTTCTATCATACATAAATCCACAATATTACTATTTTTCTTGCCTCTCCTATCAGATATAGCCCACAATATTACTGTTTCTGCTGCTTGCCCTATCAGATGTAAAACAAAATATTACTGTGTCTGTTGCCCGTCCTACAAGATATATACCCAATATAATACTATTTTGGTTGACTCTCTTATAAGATATAACCCGACAATATTACTGTTATTGCTGTTTGTCCTATCAGATATAAGCTCACAATATTGCTGTTTCTGTTGACTCTCCTATCAGATATAACCCCACAATATTACTGTTTCCGTTTGCCTGTCCTATAAGATATAACCCCACAACATTACTGTTTCCGTTGTCTCTCTTATAAGATATAAACCCACAATATTACTCTTTCTACTGCATGTGTTATCAGATATAAATCCACAATATTACTGTTTCTTCTGCATGTGCTATCAGATATACCCCCACAATATTACTCTTTCTGCTGCATGTCCTATCAAATATAAACCCACAATTTTACTGTTTCCTTTGCCTGTCCTATCAGATAAAATCTCACAATATTATTGTTACTGTTGCCTGTCCTATCAGTATTACCCCCTTTTTGTTACTCTTTCTGTTGCCTGACCCATCAGATATACCCCCAACTTATTACTGTTTCTGTTGTCTGTCCTATCAGATATAACCCCACAATATTACTGTTTCTGCAAACTATGCCGTTAAATGTACCGTACAGCACACTGAAAGCTTGTACTGTACATGAGATCATTTTATACGGCTTTCTGTCGCGTTTATGAACCAACTTTGATTACGTTGAACACTTCGCTCAAACAGCTTTCGCAAGATTTACAAACTGCATATTTTTATGGGTGTCTTCCATTTGTTTGTTTATCAAATGTCTACATACGTATAAGAATAAATGTTTTACTAACCTGCTGAAATTTATTCACGCTTAAGATCCTCTTGTATTGACCCTGAAGTTGGAATAATAATTCGAAATACGGGTGCTAATTTATCCTCTTCTAAGCCAAGTTAAACCAGTTCACATTTCACTCACGTACTGTATGTTTAGGATTAACCTTAATTTTGCTTTCTTTTTTTACAGCTAACAATAAACGCCTCTCACATTTCATTAATAACAAACGTGTTTTATTGGATGCGTTTTGGAGCGAAATAACTGTAAAACAGAAGAGTTGAATATAACATATTCACACTGGTTTACAGTGCTACTACTGTTAAAGATGTTACTGTGTAACGTAACTCCAACAGCTATACACAACAGTCTCGTCTGTAATTTAGTGTGTCCTTAACAGGATTAGCTGCAGTTAAGTAAAACAACACAATCAACTGAAAGCAAGCAATTACACTATTTCACTTTTACACGGAGGACAATTTGAGGCTGCCAGTAATACAATGTCAGTGATCATACGGAATGCATGTTACATGATTTTTAGAAAATTGTGAAAGTAACACTTTCAATTAATCTATTAAAATTGCACCTAATTCTACTTTAATTTTTTTGTGTAAATTTTCTGGTAGGTTATCTGTGTTGTTAGTAATGACTGACTAAACATAAGCTTATGTTGGCAACCACATCCAGTTATCAGAATAGCGGATTACTTCAGAATGAAAGGTAGCTGCAGATAAACAGTTCCGAAGCCCGTGGGTGTTATAGTGGTTGGTGGGGCGTGGAAGTGTGTCGTAAAATGGTGCAAAAAGAACATACGAAGACGGCGAAATAGAATAAGAATACGCGAAAAAGAAGGGAATTAGGATGAGAAGTTTGGGCTTGCCGAAACACGTGACTTGCTCCGGTATCAGATGGACTGTCTGGTGTCAGAAATTGCGATAGGTGACTTCACATAGAGTGTGAAAGACCCCACTCGAACCCCCACCCCACCAACACACACACACACACAATCACACACACACACATAAATACATATCTGTTATTTCTGTAAATCATTCTCATGACGATCTGTAAGCAGACTTGTAGGCAGAAACGTACGTACACACTTTTCTACCTGATGCATGTACAACAAACTTTACCATAACAGTATATACAATCGTCTTCCTGAAGTTGATCTGACAGTTTCGAAACATGTAGAAGGCATCAAAAATTGTAAATTAAAAGGCCTAACAGCAGTAACGGACAGTTCACATGACGATCTACAGGCATCTCTGCCTGAATCTGAACGGTATCTAGCAAAGTGGTTGTCAAAAGGAAAACTTCAACGAATAGAAGTGTGAATGTTTAAGCTATGCTTGTTACAGTTCCTAATTTGCTGTAACTCTAACTGCTCTGCCAACAGCTGCATAAATGAAAAGACGGTCCAAGTTATGTAATGCACTGCACTGGTTAATTAGTGTGATCATTCCTTGTGGAAAAAGTTACTTAAGTGTTCTGATGTCAAATACCGTAAATTGTAGTGACTACTTGCTTGTTCTGTGCTGGCAGCTTTCATGAAAAATGAAAGTCTAAAGCAGTCTGTTTCCTTGTACTTTGCCATCATTAAAGGTCAGAGGAAGCGGGTTCGACTCCCAAAGAAGTAGTTTGATGTTTTCATTTTCCTTAATCCTTCCGGTCTCGTTATGGCCCTGCGGTCAACTAGGTCACGGATAGTTCCTGGAGGTAAAGTCGGCCGGTGTATAAGGCTGTGCCGATTGTCTGGAAATCTGGCATCCTCAAACACCTGGTGCCCTAAGGGCCTCTAATGCTATAGCTTCACCATTTTAAAATTCAGAGAATTTCGGCAAATAACTGTCTTAATTACGTGTAACATTTTCTATTTCATCTCACAAAATTTACTGAATTTTTCTTTATCCTACTTTGTGTACATCAAGTTGCTGATACAAGCGATAGGAAATTGTGGATGTGGGATCAGCCTGTAGCGATATGTGTGATTTTGAACAAAGAGAACGACGAGCATTCATGCACGAAACATTCGAACCCTCGACCCTAACTCCATATTGCTGTCTGAACATTTAATAATGTGTACGGTTCCATTTAAGTTCTGTGGATCAATCAATATGCCCAATCCGCTCAAACAAACCCATGAGCCCTGATCATTGCAATCGAGGACGGACAACCACAATTCGGATGCTCGTGACGTCACAGTAACAGCTAGTAACAGGTTTTAATTGGCTTACTGAAGCAAGGAGAAGGTTAAAGCTTTTGTGGGCACATATATGAGACGTATAGGGTTTGGGAGGAGGAAGGTGGGAAGATGGGAAAGAAGAAAATGTAGACAAAAGAGGGAAAGACAATGCTGTAGGCAAATTACCGGATAGAGAAAGGAAAGAAAGCAGAACTTGCGAGTTTTCAAGTTCTCGCAGCGGCGCGGATGAAGGTTCATGTCTTCTGGGGTGTTAAGCATATCAAGGCAACGTAACATCTCAGAAGAATTGCGTATGATCATAGCCGTGCATGGCTCAAGCAATAGACATTCTACTGGTTACTGCAGAGACCAGTTTCAATGGCAGGCCATTTCGCATGGAGTAGTCGGGGCCAAGTGGCAATGGGAGAGTACTTTTGATATCCCTTCTCATTATCAAAGTCATTGCTAAACCTTCATTCATTTATCAGTTACATGCGCTATCTAATCTTCGTGTCCGTCACTAGCGGATTCGACGCTGTCTGGTTTGAAAATTTAAGGTAGAAATTGTTCTTTTTTGGTTTTCCAAATGATGCTGTATTTTGTCATATATTGAAGAATAAAATGAAAGGAAGATTGATATATAACGACTTGAAATGGACGTTGCAGTAAGCCGTCGTAATTCGAGGTAATATGTCTGAACATTCCTGAATTTCACAAACAGAGTTCAGGGAAACCACTGGACATTTGGTATCTATGCCGAGGTTCGAAATGTAAAACTTCTGAGTGCAGTGCAGAAGCATTAACGCTCGGGCAGACGTGCTGGTATAGAAAGGAATAAAGGCAAACATATAGCAATTGAAATACCTATATTACGTAACAATTTGCTGGGAGCAAGTAGAATTGCATGTTGCATTATCAGTCTAATTCAGTTCTTATCATATCATGCCAATGATTTCTCGAAAAGGAAATTTTTTGGACCTTGTACCAGGTATCTAATCTTTCAGACAACATATTTCCTTTTTAATGGAAAGAATAAATTTTCTTATTATAAGGGCAGACGTAGATCACACGGGTTAGTTTACCGCTTGGCCTTATATTCAGCAAAGTGTACACTGCCTGTTATACTGTACCGTGCTTTCAAATACCATCGAACTCAGTACAGTAAATGTGAAAAGAAAATCCGACGGAGAAGCGTTGATTGCATGAACCAAGCGCATATGACACGAAAAATTGAGTTTCTACGTAAAAGTAAACGTATCCTGTACAGGCCTAGTGAGGGCTCCAGGAGGTTGAGGCTCCCTGGACTTTGGACAGGCGGACCATGAATGTGGCAGGATTTTCAGCTCTACGCATCTTTCGCATATACACCCAGGATAAATGCGCTGCTATTTATTTCTATTAGTTTCAAAATCCTAAGTAAAGCTGTAGTACGGCCGGGAGGCTTAATTCAAAGAAAAATTTATATATATATATATGTATATACCAAAATTATTAATGTTTATGTTGCCTGTCCTATCAGATATACCCCCAAATTATTATTGTTTATGTTGCCCGTCCTTTCAAATATACCCCCAGAATATTAGTGTTTCTGTTGCCTGTCCCATCAGATATACCCCCACAATATTACTGTTTCTGTTACCTGTCCTATCAGATATAACCCCACAACATCACTGTTTCTGCTACATGTGCCGTTAAAGGTACCTCCACAGCACACTGAACTCTTGTACTGTACATGAGATCACTTTATACGGTATTCTGTCGCGTTATGAACAAACTATGATTACGATGAGCACTTCGTTGAAAGAGGTGACGCAACATTTACAGACTGCATATTTTTATGAGTGTCTCCCTTTTTTATATGTACAGAAATTCACTCACACTTAAGAACACCTTGTGTGGACCCTGAATTTGGAATAATAATTCAAAATACCGGTGCCAATTGATCCTATTCTGAGCCAAGCTAAATCAGTTCACAAATCACTCACGTATTGTATGTTTAGGATTAACCTTAATTTTGCCTTCTTATTTACGATTTTATAGAGGAAATTCAGACGCTATCAATAATGGTAAAAACCTTATACGATTTGTTCTTTTTCCTGATACTAAATTGAATATTCAACTACATATCATCTCGCTGATCACTTGTCTGGAAGAGTCCTACCGAGTGTGGAGTGTCCCCTGTGTAGGATCGCGAAATCACGATCCAGAATCAAATCGAAACGCCACAAATTAAATGAAAACAATTTTTCAAATAATTTATCACTTATTAAGATGTCAGTGTCAGCAGAAAACATAATGTCTTACTGAGTCATGTGGCAAATTTAATGTAATATTTTGCACACGCTGGTAAATGTATCAGGCGCATTCTAGTCCTAGTAATTTACAAGGGGACGGGCGGTGGCGCGGTTGGTTCAGGCGCAGCGGTAAAAGTGGGGAGAATGGCGGGGTTGATTCCCGATGGTGGTGTAACTGGAATTTTTTATTGACATAATCCTTCCGGCCGCGCTTTGGCCTAGGGGTCGACTCAGTCTCCAACAGAAATGAGCACCAGGAATATTTCCTGGGAGGATAAAGGCGGCCGATTCGTAGGGCTGACAACTTACCGAATTAATTTGCTTACTGTTTGAAATCTGGGTGTCTCAGCCTTCTGGAAACACCTGGGACTGCTCAGGCCTGTATAAGGATTGCTTTACCAATTTAGTCATTTTCAGTCTAAGAACCACAGCCTGCAGAGCAGAATATAGACTTACCACCACACACAGGCAGCGAATGCGGTATGGACGGAGGTAAATATTTAGGGTGCTTTCTTGTCTCTTGTGTCATGTGATTACAAACTCTTCGTTGATTCTTGCCACACACGTGTCACGATTGCACTGGGTTATAACACAGAGTATCGAATTAAAATATCCTGGAATTTGTCACGTGTATTTCCACGTGGGTAAGGCGGACTAATTTTCAAGTTTTCTCCTCAGATTTGCCTACATCGGAATCAGGGGCATATATCTTCATTTTGGTGCTTCCAACATATGATTTTGTAGTAAAGTTATGCAATCCTTACGCAATAAAACCTAAAATAAAGTTAACACATTATGTGGTTGTCATATAGGTAGTTAAATAATTACAAATTTAGGTGACTGTATTGACAACATTACTTTTTGGAAAATCTTACCTGAAAATAGCTGCTGATTTGGGTGGTATTTACACGAATATGTTTATAGAGCTAATAAGCGGGGGTGTTGTTAGTCCTTAGCCCGTCAAGGAAGGAAACAAGTTGCAGCCACCAAACTCAGGACTTATTCAAATTACTCCCAACGAAGCTCAATATAATTCTTAGCCCGTTAACCTAAATTTCACAAGCCACTCAAAAAAAATTTCATAACTTTTTCCGTACAACTAGGTCTCCGGGGCAGCAATGACCTCCGCGTCAAACAAAAAATGGCAAATTTTCTATTAATTTTTTAGTCCAGGGAGCAGGTGTTAATTCTACGGGGCCAGATCCGAAGAATAGGGAGGGTGATCAAGAAATTGCACAGGTAAGCCAGTTTCTCCTGGCCCGGTGAACCGGGTCATATACTTGCAAGAACAAGACCCCTTTGGTAACCTTCCCGCCGCCGACGTTTTTCCTTCAAAATGACCTTAAATTGCACCAGCAGGGATTGGTAATACTCCGCGCTGATATTTTGGGTCTTTGGAAGATAATCAATGGGAGGAAGCTGTCTTGATTCCAAAAATTGAGACGAGAATTTTTCCAGTTGTTTTTTGCACTCGGAATTATTTGGGGCGGGGTGAGCCGCTATGCCGCCACTCCATTGATTGTTGCTTTGTCTCCGGGTCATACTGATATAACCAGGTTTCTTCTATGGTCACCAATTGCGACAAATTTTTTGGATTGCGCCGAAAAAATTCCAAATTATGATCACACCAATGGCAACGTTGATGTTTTTGATCCGTATTCAGGCATTTCCTGACCCGTTTCACGGAGAGTTTCCGCATATCCAAATCGTCAAGAATGGTGGACCCAACCCGCTCACGTGAGATGTCCAGTTGCTCAGCTATTGATTTGGCCGAAATCCGGCTGTCGTCCTGTTTGTTTATTTGTTTATTTGTGTGTTTTAGTCTGAGAAGTGATTTCTTCATCTCGTGGGATGTCACGTGACTGAGTAAACTGTCTCACACACACACAGATACATCTCTCATATAACAGAAAGAGAATCGATAAACCCATCTAAGCTCAAAAAGTAACACAAAAAAAATTAGATGTGATGGCACATAAAGCATAAAACTTCCCTCTGCAATAGCAGAAGGCTACAAACAGCGTGTTCATATTTAATTATTTCACTATCAACAGCGCAGT
>Ga0123355_10002231_pt1 | contig 27356 bp, 20 predicted proteins | sample TergutEmb28metaG_3_FD_89872 | JGI IMG/M metagenome (GOLD analysis project Ga0123355, IMG submission 89872) | Embiratermes neotenicus P1 segment gut microbial communities from Petit-Saut dam, French Guiana - Emb289 P1 | ecosystem: Host-associated > Arthropoda: Insects > Digestive system > Gut ... | reverse complement strand
TACCTTTACCCCTGTCACCGACAACTTAATCCCCATTGGGGTAAAAGATTATTTTGATAGCGACATAGTAGTGCGATTTATGGAATTTGTAAAAACAGTTTACGGCGAAGAATCTTCAGGCGAAAATCTCGCCTTCATTGCTGAAGCTCTATACCCAAATGCCAGCGGCACAACCAACGAGAAGTTACGCCGTTATTTCCTAACCGATTTTTACAAAGACCACTTAAAAATATATCAAAAACGCCCGATATACTGGCTATTGGATAGCGGCAAAAAGAATGGCTTCAAAGCCCTGATATACCTCCACCGCTACAATAAGGACACAATCGGCATAGCACGTACCGATTATCTGCATAAGCAAAGACAACGGTATGAAGGCGAGTTGGATAGTTTACAAGCCAGAATATCACAAACTGGAGATTCAAAGGAAAAGTCAACTTTGCAAAAAGAAGCAAATGTCATACAAGCCGCACTTGACGAATGCCGCAACTACGACCAAATAATAGCCCATATCGCCCATCAACAAATAGAATTAAACCTTGATGATGGCGTTAAAATGAATTATGATAAGTATCAAGGGGTGGAAGTACCAAAGGACGATGGTGGGATTGAGAAGATGGATTTGTTTGGGAGGATATAGACTTAAGCAGGTTTTTCAATCACCCTATACATCACCCTTGCGAAACAAAAATTCTATTTATGCCAGCAACAGCTGGAATGGAGGTTTATTATGAAAAAAATGATTGCAGGACTACTGTGCGTAATGCTGCTTTTGGGTGCGGGTTACTATGAGCTTAATCAAGCCTCAACCGTATCTACAATAGCAGGTACGGGCAGTCATGGTTATTCGGACTATGGTTTGGGGCAATTTAATCTTCCTATGGGCGTTTTTAGTGGGGAAGATGGGGCGTTATACGTGCTGGATACATACAACAATCTGATTCGCAGGATATGCCCTGAAGGGGAAGTTCAACGGATTGCCGGGGATATTTTAGTGATGGACGAATTCCGATTTCCACAAGGATTTTATCGGGGTGGCGAATTGGAAGAGGCTTTGTTTAATCGCCCTGTTTCAGGTGTGAGAAATGCAGAAGGAAATATTTTTATCACTGACCGCGCTAATCATGTTATTAGAAAAATCGCTGAAGGGGAAGTTTTTGTTTTTGCTGGTGGTAGCGAAGATGGAGGAGAATCGGGACATAAGGATGCTCAAGGCATTGAGGCTTTATTTTATTACCCTACAGCTTTGGCAATTGATGAAAATGGGAACCTTTATGTTGCAGATACCGGAAACAATGCTATCCGTCGCATAGATACCTATGGCAATGTTACCACCATAGCTGGAGTTCCCGGAGAATGGGGATTTTATGACGGCGAAGCGGACAAAGCTTTGTTTAATGAACCAATGGGTATTGCAATAAGGGAAGATGGCGTAATTTTCGTTGCCGATACAGGCAATCACCAACTGCGCGTTATTGAAAATGGACAAGTCCGCACTTTTGCTGGATGGTATGGTTTTATGATAATGGATTTATGGGGAATATGGGCAGAATTCACTGCTCTGTTAGAAGCAGATTGGGAAGAATTTTACGGATTGTTAATGGAACTAGATGAAGAAATTAACGAGTGGGATGCGTGGGATAAGTGGATTGATGAAATCTACGCACGACAAGATGAATTTGAGGAATTAGAGTACAGATTGTTGGGTGAGAAAGACGCACGATTAGCAGAATTTGAAGCATATTCTGGATTATATTTTTATGGATGGGACTGGTTATCCATTGGTGGGTTTATTGACGGGTACCCAAAAGTAGCTATGTTTAACTTACCAATGGGAATGGCATTTTACGGGGAAATTCTAATTGTGGCTGATAGTGCAAATCATGCTATACGCGCAGTCTTTCCTTCAGGCGAAGTTGTAACTCTGGCCGGTCGGGGGTATCCAGGTAATGTTGATGGTTATTGGGATGAGGCATTGTTCCACTTTCCACGAGGGGTATATGTTCTTGAAGATAGGCTAATTGTTGTAGACACAGGTAATAATTCGATACGTCAAATTTACTTGCCTGATTTACCACAATTGAATATGGCAGATTTGCCTGAAATAACAGAAAATATACTACTTGAGGGAACAAATTGAAAATACAACGAGGGGAGCAAGGAAATTGAGTACAATGGATAAAGTAAAAAAAGCGAAAGAAAAATGGGCATTGGTAATTAGCCTATGTATGATGTTCGGGTTGATGACACCTGTATATGCGGCGGAACACGTTACCGAATATGTTGCCCGTCTGATTATTTTGTACGAAATACACGGGGACAACGTAACATTGAGAAATAATGGAGCTTTCCGTACACATCCACCTAGCGAAGGCTTACGGCTAAGAAATGGCAATTCAGTATCAACTGGCTTGGATTCATTTGTTTATTTTCGTATGGATGCAACATCTACTCTTAAAATGAATGAACTAAGCCAAGTGGCGGTAGGTGCGGCAGGTTCACCTGGAAATCGCATGTCACTTACTGTAGTGAGCGGTGACCTTTGGGCACATGTTGTTCCTCTGGCAGATGAGGCAAGACCAAATCCTGCCGATATTATTTTGGGCGGAAATATGGGTTTTGAAGCACAAGATGCTATGTTTACTATTGGACGTAGGAGTTCTGATATTGTTAACATAAATATGTTGGCTGGTTCTGGTGCTGTGCATGGTTCGGGTTTTCAAGAGGCTGTACCTTTGTATGCCGGACAAACAATGTGGTTGTTTGATGATATTCATACGCCAGATGAGATTTATAATTTAACAGGGGGCGCGTTTAGGCCAGAACCTGGTCAAGAGCTTATACATGTGGCAGAGCTGGTATTGGAGGAAATGAACCTTTTTACATTACAAGCCTTACATGAACATCAAGAATACCTTGTTGAAGTGAGTACGTTCTTCACGCAGGAAATGGTTACAGTGGTTGATAGACAGTTAGAAGTGCGTGCGCAAGAACAAGTGCTGGCACGGGAAGAAGCAGAGGAACAAAGGATAATAGCAGTTGAAGCGGCTGGTAGTACCCGTCCCACCCAACCTACACCTGCTCCAACGATAGAACCTCCTCAGCCCACACCAACGCCCACTCCAACATCAACACCCACTCCGACGTCAACACCCTACCCTACACCTTCTCCAACGCCCACTCCTCCTTCAACCTCACCTGCTGCATTTTCTTTAGAGCAAGAAATGCCATTACTTCCTAATCAATCGGCAATATACTTTTTTGAAATGATTGCAAAGCAAGAGGAATAAGGGAGACGCGAAACTCAAAAATCTGCCGCAAGCAGGTTTCAGAAGAGGTCTACTATAAAAAAACACCACATTGAAGCCTGAAAACTTCTCTGTGGTGTTTTACTTTGTGCTTGTTCCTTGCTTGGTATTTTATATCGAACGACAAACTAAACATCGTCAACCATTATCCATCCACATGTGCCATTCCCTTTACAGAGAGCATACCCGAGGTTTGGCAGAAACTAAAAAGTAGTTGAAATAAAGTTAAAAATATGGCAAAATAATACTCAGTCTATTTCATTAAAAAAAGCGGCTATTTAAGCTAGAGGAGAAGCTATACCAGATGTCAAAAGCATTTGCCGCACTGGTATAGAAGAAAAGTGAAAGGAATTGAAAAATGATAAGAGTAACAAGAGTTAGCGCGTACACAGATAGATTTCGGAAGTACGAAATCTATATTGATGATTTGCTTCGTGGTCACATAAAAAATAAAGAAACAAAAGAATTTCCAGTAGAAAATGGCACTCATATTATTTATGCAAAAATTGATTGGTGCAGGAGCAGTGAATTGGAAATTGATGTTGATGGTTCTGTAGTTGATGTTGAAGTTGGCCCATCTTTACAAGGGGCAAAGCATTTGATTCCCCTGAACGAAATCGTTCACATAACAGCCTTAAAAGACGAGTATTTGTGGATAAAGAAAAAGGATGACTTCACTAAATAAGAACAAGCCTAAAGGGATTCCACTATCTAAGGAAATTGATTTTTATGGAGCGTATTGCAATAAAGTTATACTAAAGTCACCAAGAGGGAGTGGTAAAAAATGAATGATGCAATTTGGGAAAAATGGATACATAATTGGCGTTGGATACTGGAAATTGCCGAAAAACAGGGGTGGGATACCGCCCCTCTTGAAATTAAGCCCAAAGTATCGAAAAATGATGTTGTCGAGTTGGAAAAAGTGCTGGATATAGTGTATCCAAAAGATTTCAAAGACACTTTAATAAAATATTCATCAGGTGTAAATTTATTTTGGAAAATGAAACAATCTTATACAGCACAAGGAGATTTCAAAGATATATTTGGAGCAGCAGATATCGTCTTTTTATGGGATTTTGAATCTCTGCAAGTGGTTTTTGAAAATTATCAAACCTATTTCTGTAGGAATTGTGATGAATATGATGCGAAAAATTATTATATTCCTTTTACAGAATTTGAAAATGGAGATATACTTTTGTTCGATACCGAGGGAAGGGTAATTTTTCAAGATGCTCATGATGATGGAATAATAAATGGAAAAAAGCTTGCAGACAATTTTATTGAATTTATAAGTAATTGGAGCAATTTGGGCTGTTTTCAACCTGAGGATGATTCACTTGCGGTTTTTTATGATACTGAAAAACAAAAGCTAATGGATTGCAGTCCGAAAATTGACGCGTGGAAAAATCAATGTCAACAAGCTATAGAATAAATTGGGGAAGATACAACATGAATATTGAGAAAAAATGCCGGATTTGTGGGATATTTCACTACAAATCCGGCATTTTTAATTTTTCATATGCAAATACAGTTAGGGCGTGTTCCCACTAACGAATACAGATTTTGCGGCGATTTTCTTTTAGTGGGAACACGCCCTACGTATTAATCAGTTTGCCATGTAATAAAAACAGCCCCCCTGGCCATTTTGACGGGATACTTTTTCCCGTTTGCCAGTAGGGTAAGGAAGCATGTTTAAGGTACATTTGCCTTCAATTTGGTTAACGCAGATATTCGCGCAATTAATGTTCACAAAAACCCTCCCAATATTACGAAAATATTACAAATCTGTTACAACTGTATTATTCCGCATTTTACTTACTGCTATCCATTGCAAAATTTGTTATACTTCATCATATTAGATTGAATTAAAGAAGGGATATGTATATGGTTAAAAAAATCTTAACATTTGCCTTGATGCTGAGTTTTGTATTATTTATGATTCCAAATCAGTCTCAAGCGCAAACTTCAATTGGGTTGGTGGTAAATGGGCGCACCCTTGATAATTTACCAACTCCGCCAGTGATTCGCGATGGCAATATGCTTGTACCAGCACGTGCGGTTTTTGAGAGTCTTGGCGCAGTAGTGCTGTGGCAAGAAGAAACTCGTTCGGTGTACATACAATACCGTGACCGTGATATTGTCGTTACAATTGACCAAACTGATATTTTAGTAAACGGCTGGCCTGGTGTGCCAATGCCAGTTCCAGCGCAAATTATTAATGGAAATACTATGATACCAATGCGCGCTGTAGCTGTTAATCTTGGGTTTATAGTGGATTTTAGGGATAATACTGCATTTGTGGATTCTCCGCCGCCTGAAGAACCACCAGAACAAGAGCCAGAGGATATAATTCCCCCTGACTTAGTGATAATCCCCCCTGAAGAACCTCCTGAATATCCAACAGAGCCAGAAGAACCAGAACTACCTATAGAACCAGAAAAGCCTAACTTTGATTATCCAGTTACTGAACATCCAGAAGAACCAATAGAACCATATGAGCCCGAATTAGATGAACCTGAACCAGACGAGCCTGGACTAGATGAACCTGAGCCAGACGAGCCTGAACTAGATGAACCTGAGCCAGGCGAGCCTGAACTAGATGAATCTGAAACTCAAGAAGGGCAACAGGAAGAACAAGATGGGCAGGAACAAGAAGGACAAGAACCAACTGAACCCGTGGAAATATTGCCGCCACTTCCACCATCCGTTAACAGAATGCCAATATCTACATGGATTCTTCCAGCACGTGACCTTTCTGTTATAGAAATACCGTATGTTTCGCACCCACCTACTACAATTGTTGATTTAACTATGCCTACACCTTTTGACCAGCCGGTCTTTATTATTAGGGCATCTTCTCCTATTACAGCAGTAGATAGAATGTTATTGGAAGATAATCGTTTGGTACTGGATTTTCCAAATTCAACAACATTAATAAGTGGTGCGTTTTCGGGTTCGCCTATGTTACCTGTATCCGAAGTACGGGTATCTCAGCAATATACCGATTCCACTCGTGTAGTTTTTGACTTGCAAGACGGCATTGGATTTACTGTTTCTATGACTTATGACAGAATGGCAGTTATGGTGACAATTGTACCTGAAGTGCTTGAAGGCATCTATTTTGAAGCCGGAAACGGATATGACCTTGTGTTTTTGCGGGGAATTAATCCGTCTGCCTTACGCATTCAGCCGCGTGAAGGGGTTTTTAACATTCATTTGACCAATGCACATATGAATGTACTGGGAGATTTCTATGCAGAAGACGGCGGTTTTGTTAATCAAGCCTCGGCATCAATTTGGTCACCAATTACTGGACTTGTGGTATTGCATGTTAATGACTTTACTGCCTATACGTTGATTCATGTGGGTGTTAATGAGACAATAATACGCCTTCAACCAGCCACATATAGAAACATCCATTATGATTTCAATAACAGAACTTTCCGTATACCACGTACAGATGGATTTGCTATAGACACTGGACAGATACGACACTCAGATTTGTATCATCAACAGAGATACACCCTTCACCTTCCGATTAATGCACATGAGCATTTAGGCTTTGGCGAATTTGTAATTGCCGACCATCTTCTTACATCAATGCAAATTGTGCATATGGGAGGCGTTACTGAGCTTGTTTTTAATGGCACGCAAATAATTGCTTTGGATATGTATGAAAACGATTATTATTACTTTATCCGCATTATGCATCCAAGAGAAAAATATCCGCGGATTGTGGTAATCGACCCTGGACATGGTGGTATACGTCCTGGTGCGGTGCGCGGCGGTGTACGCGAATCCGATTTGAATTTGGCAGTTACGCGAAAGTTGATACAGTTACTTGAAAGAGATGGTTTTATACGTGCTTATACCACTCGTAATTCGGATATAAATTTGGCACCAGATAATTCAACAGATTTGGGTCTGCGTCCGGCTATGGGTAATGCAGTAGGGGATGTTTTCTTATCAATACATCATAATGCCTCTACCAACCTCAATGCAAATGGCGTGGAAACTTACTATTTTGCAACTGTACATGACCAGTTCCGTAATTTTTCTAGCCGCAATTTTGCAGATATTTTGCAACGGCATAAACTTTCTGAGTTGGGCTCTAATGACCGCGGGGTTATTTCTCGAAATTTTGCAGTACTAAGGTATTCTACAATTCCAGCGGCATTGGTGGAATTGGGCTTTATGAGCAATACAGAGGAATTAGCACGCATAACCACCACAGAATTTCAATGGCAAGCGGCACATGCTTTGAACAATGCTTTGCGTGAGACTTTTATAGTATACACACCGCCACGCTAAGGAATGTCTGAAAAATACCGTAAGCTCCTATTGAGACTGTAGTTCAGGCCTTTAATAAAGCCTAAATGAAAATTATCAAGGAAAAATTGTTAATCAAAGCCTTGACTAAGCGTGCATGAAGTCTTATACTGGGGTATCCGTGCAGCCGGGGAAGTGGCGGTTCCCTGTAGCTCGAAGTCCGCCATAGCGGGGGTGATGCCTGTTTTAGGCTCCTCTCCTTCAGGGTCTGCCCATGGTAAGTAGCGTTGACGGCTGAGTCCCGCGCAATACAACTTTGTGAACCGCGTCAGGTCAGGAATGAAGCAGCGCTAAGCAAATGTTTGTATGTGCCGTGGGGTTCCTTGGCTTGAGCCAACTGCCATGGTAACGCTTGGGGGCGAATGTCAACGACAGGCGCACGGATTTTACTCTGGTGGTGATTAATTATTGAATTATTTATTTGATAAACAAAAAGGACATCTGCTGTGGGTATAGTAAGCTGTGGCGGAGTAGTGATTTTCAGGGGAAAGGTTTTGCTATTGTACCGCAACAAGCAGGAAAATGGGGCGGGCTGGGTACTGCCCAAAGGCAAGCAGGAACTTAATGAATCTTATGAACATGCCGCTGTGCGTGAAGTAGAGGAAGAAACAGGAGCCAAGGCACGTATTATAAAGCACATTGGAAGGACGCAATACAGTTTTCAAGGTGCGGAAGCAATGGTAAGCAAGACGGTACACTGGTATTTGATGGCGGCTGAATCCTTTTATTCTAAACCACAGGCCGAAGAATTTTTTTCAGATGCCGGATTTTATAAGCAACATGAAGCCTATCACCTATTAAAATATCATAATGAACGAGAAATGTTATGCCGTGCTTTTGAGGAATATGACAAGCTACGGCGAAATAGAAAGTGGCGTTAAAGTACGCATAACTAAACAAATGTAAAGGCAGGGAAAGGGGAAAGATTATTTTGACTAAAGGGAAACGTTGTTGCCCAGCATGGGCAATCGTAGCTATTATCGTTGGACTAGTGCTGATGGCCGTTGCTGGATATTTGCTTTACAAAAAGCTGTATTATCGTTGGCATTATAATTATGCCCTAGATGGCGAAGGTCAATGGGAAGGTTTTAGTGAAGAACAAGAAGAAGGCCCACGATACACAACTGATAAGGATTTTGTGTAGAAGGTCAAGTCGATATATAGTTCTTGCATCTTGTCAGCAAGTTAGAATGATTTGTCGGAAAAAACTATTAACAAAAATTACAAAGGTTATAGTAAATGTGCAAAAGCGGGGGTAGTTTTAACTCGCTTTTTTGTTTGGGAGGATTTGATTGGAACACAATAAAAATAGGAAATAAACTAAAAAACACCCCTGTCAACCGAATGCTGACAGGGGTGTTTTTACGTTTCGCAATTTTACAAAACAATCTATCTAAACATATTGTCCAGCATTTCTTGGCGTGGGCCGCGTTGATACTCTACAGCCTCTGCAACTGTACGAATTCCATGAAAGAAATCGTATGAAAAATCGCTAAATACATAACGGTAATCAGGTACATCAAATCCAGCATCCGCGCCACGTTGGTTGCCCGCAATGTCTACCCAGCGGATTACGTCTTCTTCTGTAAGAAGAGAATCGCGCACGCCGCCTTTAACAGCTTCAAGAATCATCCATGTTTCGCCTGCAGGCCAAGCCATCAGTGCTTCCATAACTTGAAGTACAAGGGTTGGGTCTTCCACGCCAGCTGGAATTACAACCGCTTGTGGCATACCTTGCGCCCATGTGTTACCAGTGGTGTTGTTAGGTCCTAGTGGAAACGGCATAACTCTAAAGTCAATATCAGTCCCACCAGCCATGTCTGGTACCCATAAATACGTTGAAGCAAATACAGTTGTGCCATCGTAGAAACCTGTCATTTGTCTCCACCAGTCATCCTCAGGTACTGGTACTTCGCCGTATCTGTCATAGTTCCATAGGCGTTCGTCCATAAGGGTATGGAAGAATTCAAGTGCCACCATAGTGTTAGGGTGGTCAAATCCATAGTTCAAATCAGGTGTCACCATAATGCCGTCATTGGAAGCAATCAAAAGGTTGCCAATATCATTTGTTACACCAGAAATACCAAAGTATCCCTGTGCAGAAGCTGTACGCATGATGCTTAGCATATTATCCCAAGTCCATTGGCCAGATTCGTACAATGCAATTGGATCGGTCAAACCAAGGCGGTTAACCAAATCCATGTTTACAGTAAGCCCAACTGTATCCCACACTGCGCCGCCTGTGTTCATGTTAACCTGCCAGATAGAACCATCTTGTTCTACTGTAGCAATAATGTATTCACGGTTGCCATGTAAGTCACTTCCAGGGAACTGAAGCGTTGCAAGGTCTGTCAAATGCCCGCCTTGTATGGCAGTGAGCATCATTTGCCCCGAAAGCAAAACAATTTCGCCTATTGGGTCGCCTGCCATTTGTTGCGCCAAAAAGATTTCTAAATGGGTTTCGTAGTCCATGGTTTCTTCATGTACTATACGAACATTAAAGCGTTCTTCTACAGCGCGAAGGTTGTCATACTGCATACGAGCCATTTCGTAGTCAGCGGCTTCATTTGGGTCGGGTGTTTCAAATGGTGCCGCGCCATGCAAACCGTGCAAATACCACGATACAATGCGAATATCACGTGGTGGTTCGCTATGAACTACTGGTGGGTTGTCGGTTGTTTGGGCTGGGGCAACAGTTTCGACTGTCTGAGGTGTTGGCGTTGGGGTTGGAGTTGGTGTTGGGTCATTGCCACATGCCGCAAGTACCAAAGCAAACACAAGTAGTGCGGCCACGATACAACTAAATTTTGACTTCTTCATAATATTTTTTCCTCCTAAACGCCTATGGCGTTGTTCATATTCAACCTACAATCCCGCTACGCTCTAAACCTTCAACAAAGAAACGTTGCAAGAAGAGGTAAATAGTCAATATTGGGGCAATGGCAAGAAGCACACCGCCAAACACTACCATCTGAATAAATACAGGATTCCGCGCCTCCATAAGATTGGCGTAGACAAACCCCAAGCCCGAAAGCATGGATGCCATCATACGGTTACCAGTCATTAGCATTCCTGCATAATAGGTGTCGTTGTAGTGCCACACGAACGCGAAAAGCAATACCGTAACTATCGCAGGGGTCGCATTTGGAATCATAATGCGTAAATAAGTCATAAACGACCCCGCACCGTCAATAAACGCGGCTTCTTCAATTTCTTTTGGAATACCACGGAAAAATTGGCGGAATATATAAATATACAAGCCTGAACGTATCCCAACCCCAGTTAGAGTAATCAGAATAATCGGCACGGGCGAACCAACCAAATTCCAATTGCTTTGCCCCAAAAAAAAGCGAAAATTAAGAAACATGGGAATCATATAAGACTGAATAGGTACAACTATACTTACTATAACAAGCCCGAATAATATTCCACTTCCAGGGAATTTGAAGCGTGCAAAACCATAACCTACCAATGATGTAACAATAACATGCAACAATGCAAGCCCAAACGAAAACGTCAAAGTTGTCACCAAAGTCCTAAAATAATCCATATGCACCATTGCAGTGCGCACATTATAAAGCGTAGGGGACAACGGAAACAAGAACACAAGCGGGTTTGTAACATCTTCTGGTGACATAAACGCACGCGACACAATCCCAATTACAGGCGCGAGAATGATATAACACACGCCAATAATGATAACTGCCACAGCTATATTCAATAAAAGATTCTTCACGAGAGATGTCCATTTTTGCACGTTATTATTGAGTGTTGGGGAGTCAGCCCATTCTTTTATTACCATTATCAATGCCCTCCCTAATCCCTATAGAAAATAAACCGCGCAATAAACCAGCACACTGCAAACAGAACCAAACACACCAAAACTGCACTAGAAAGCGACATAGCTGCCGACACGCCCAAATTACCTTCATTGAGGTAAGTGGTATGTGCAGTTTCGACAACTGGGGCATTGGCATAAGTATCTACCACGGTATACACAATGTTTGTGATAATAAGCGGCGATACCATTGGCACAGTAATTTTCCAGAAAGTTTCGTAGCTTGTCGCGCCTTCGATTTGTGCCACTTCGTACATGGATGATGGTATGGATTGCAATGCCGCCAGAAAAATAAGGATTTGTACGCCAGAAGCACGGATTATTTCGTGCAGATTGGCAACAGCTTCTGTAATAAAGCTTACAACCTGCGATGGTATCCCAAAAACAGTAAGCATTCCAATGATTGCGGCGGCGTTAAAACCTTGGTGGTCGCGCATTACGTCAGGGGGAACACCAGACGAACCACCGCCCATCATCATACCAATACTGATTTCAATGGTACTGGCAATGGCAGCAGAACCCATAATCACAGGCAAGAAGAAAATCGCCCGTACCAAGCCCCTGCCCATAAATTGGCGATTCAACAAAATTGCCATAAATAACGAGAAGAAGATAATCAGCGGCACACTAACCAGCATTTGGAAGACGGATTCAAACATTTCACGCGCAAAAAATCCATGAACGCGGAAAATATGATAAAAATTGTCCAAGCCCACCCAAGTTAATTGCAAGCCTTCTCCAGTAACAATTTCCACATGGTTAAAACTAAAACGCCCAGCCTGCATCACGTTGTACAAGAAAAACACAGTAATACCAATAAGCCACGGCATAATAAACAAATAGCCTGATACTATCTCCCGCCCGTGCAATGATAACCCTTTTCGCTTAGTTGGTTTTGCAATTGTCACGACGCACCTCCAGTTACAACAAACCACCGTGGCGGAATTACAACGCCCGCATGGACGAATTCATTTTGCGTGTTGTTTACAAAGATTTGCGTGCCGTTGCTAAACTCAGTAACAGTCACTTGTTGTGAACCCATAATGTCATAATGTCCGCCCGCAAGCACATGAAACCCTACAATGCGTTCGGCACGAAGGTGACGATATACGCCATTGAAAATATTGTAATGTTCGATTGCCATAGGCATCCAATTTATATAGTGAGTGGAGTAAAACCTCTCATGCGGCGAAAACTGCATATGGCGCGTTGGTTGCGCCGACAAAATATATCGCGGACTTGCGCCCGTTGCCATGCTGTTAAGTAATACATCCATGGGGTCGAAATTTTCGCGCATATTAGCGGCACGGCCAGCGTATTCCACAAATCCATGAAGAACCATAGAATAAAACGGTACATTATAATCAATGATATGGAATTTATCCGCTTCCGTAGGAATATCCACAATATGTGACGCAAATTGCAAAGAAAAGTCATTACCGCCAAATACTACAACATTCGGGAAATTTTCCTGCAAGCGTTCCATTTGCTCCAATGCTATAAGGCGCGAATGTTCTCTATCCACAGAATCGCGGCGATGAATGCTTTCTGTAAGCAAATCGCCCAAGTCACCAAATGCCAAACTGTCAATACCCACCTGTCGCTCGAACGCTGGAATAAATGAATCCACATGGAACGGCATCATTGCAGGGTGAATCAATATAAACCAGTCATTGCGGTGAATGGAAAACCGAGTAAACAACATATCCCGCGACACTCGCGACATAAAGCCGATATACCCCGCCGGGTCACGCGCCGATTCAAATGTTCTGTTGAAATTGCGCGAATAAAAATTGGTAAGTTGGAAATTCACAACAGGATGCAATCCGCCGCCATTGGCTTGTAAGCGTGAGTTTAATTCCTGCATATCACGACTGTTGCCAATACTGCGAATAGGACGAACTCTGTTTGCAACATCATGGTTAACCCCACGATTAAACCAGCCATGTAGTTGCATTTGCACGGTATTTATCCCATTTGCATTCAAAATATCAATGAATCTGTTTGCGTTGTCTAAGTCTGTCATTACCTCAATAGACATATATGGCACGCCCAAGATATGCCGCTGAACATCCACCCCGCCAATAATATCCAAGTAGAACGAACGGTCACCTGCGCCGGACAACGGCGTTAGAATGCCTTCTTCTACCAGAAAGCTTTGGTACGCTTGCGCCATTCCACCAATACCAGGATTATCCTCTGCAATAAAATGATACATAACCGTTAAATCGCCCACGTATATAGTATCCTGAACCACGCGCATTGCACCGCCTGCACCAGGTATTCCGCCCATTCCAAGTGGCATGGACTGACGTAACAGGAAGCTAAACCACGCATTATTTTGCGCGGAGGTTCCGCTCATGCCTGCTGTTTCCGCCGCCACTTCTGCATTAATAATACCCAACGCTTGCCCGCTGTAGATGTGTGCTATCATTGCTGCGTTGTTGTTTTGTATGCCAAACACTGGCAACCGCACTGGTTGCTCAACCTGCGGGCGGAAGCTTGTCATTAGAAAATCTTCCCCATACACATGAGAAGCAAATCCAGGTTCGCGGTATGTACCATTGTTAAAATTGATTATCCCGCCCGACCCGCTAGGAACAAGAATAAATCCGTCCGATTCAATACACCCCGCACCAAAAAACGGGAGGATATTCACCGCAAATATTTGTGCTTCAATATCACCTTGCGCCTGTATCTTCTCTATCGGAACATTTACAATCAGGCGGTCGCGGTCAAGAATCATTTCAAAAATCACGGTAAAAAAATCAAAGCTTACGTCAGGCTCGTAGCCTACTCTTGCGTTTTGCTCAAAGGTATCGTCCAGTGTCCAGCCGTATCTGTCAAACAGGGTTAACATGCGTGAAGTGTTGATTACATGGTCAAATATGCCTTCATTCATGCGCATATAGCCTTCGTGATATTCCGATTCACGCCATTGCAGACGAAAAAAACGCCCATCCGCCGGATTGTCTGCCCGCAAATAATCGTATATTTCGCGGAAAAGAGGTTCGTATAAATAGCGCGGTACAGCATGAAGTCCTATGTCCAAATTGCCAACCATATATTCTATACGCACTCCATTGTCAATCGAATAGATTGTAAATTGGTTTGGCCCAAACTGGGCAGAATCCGTATAAAGCCAGCGATGTTGGTGCCTACGATTTTGGTCGTAAAAACTGAACCCCATATTAGAACGCATTACCCCACGTTGAAACTGGTTTGCTACATGTTCAGGCCCTTGCGGCGCGGAATGCCACACAGTCCCATTCCGTTTGTCGCGCACAGCAAATGTGGTATCGTATACATTGATGTACAGTTCAAGATATTCTGTTTCTGCCGCTCGCACCATTCCCGGTATATTGGATGCTCCCGAATGGGCAACCGGAATAAACTCCCTAGAAGCACCCAGGTTCATACTGCGCGTCAAATGTGAAAAATCATATACAGCACCACTGTTAATGTACAGAATGTATGCAACAACACCTATCACAGCAACCGATACAAAAATCAGGCGATTCCGCCATAATCGTTTCATTTTATAGTTTGCCTTCACGGTTCACACCTCCTTTTTAACATGCCGCGTTGGCACAAATGGTTTATGAAAAATTTCACCACGAGCGCGAAGGATATCGGCTATTTTTCACACTTTTTGCTAAGAACGGAATATCAATTCTGTATACACGCTATACGCAAAACTCCATAACTGGTTCCATAGCGTGAAAAACAATATCCCCAAAAATGCAATTATTAATATTGCAACAAACGTAAGAAGCATTGTAATCAGTGCTTTTGTGGCGGTGTAATTATGCACAGTAACAAGCCCGACAAAAAGCAAAATGACGAAATATGCTAAGCCTGCACCTGTGATTATGAAAAAGAAGCCCGTTTCTTCTGCCGCCAAAAAATTGCTTAATATAGCAGCTGGCGCGATTGTAAGCACAAGTGGGGTCATGGCATAACATACTGCCATAATAATATCCTTGAATCTGCCTTCGCCGTCAGTGAGTGATGTCACCGACCAGTTGCTTACACAAAAGAGAATCAACGCGCCACTTAGTATCATAAAATCAGCAATACTGTTAAGCGACAGCGGGTGTCGGGGATTCACCAATATGGACGAATATTGGCTGGAAAACGAAAACGAAATGCACACCAGCAAAAAATTCACAATTGCCAGCCACAATCGACCCTGCCCTTCAAACTTCATAGCATAAAAGCCATTAAAAGGACGTGCCATTATTTGCATAGGCAAGGCGTAAAATTGGAATATATTTTTCACGCTGTCACCGCCTTCCCTCGCTTGGTAATGATGAACTTGGCCAATTTATATACAACAATCAACCCTGCAAATATCATTCCGCCTGTTAATGTGGCAGGTAAAATAACTTGCATTCTGTCCAAGCGGTATCTACGAAACGCAACAGAATAGTGCCGCATATCCATTCCTCGACGTAAGTAGTACATTGCAGACGCGCTATCACCATCAGCAAGCATTCCACGCCCTATTCCAACCCATGCCAACGAAAAATTCTCGTCAAATGCGGCAAGCTCACGCCATGTTTCTACTGCGGCCACTTCATTGCCGTTATAGGTCATTTCCACCGCCAAGTTAATAAGTCGCCCATATTCTGTTGGTGTAAACTGAATGACACGGTTTGCCCCTGCGTCCAATATTAAAATATCTTCGCCAATAATCTCAATTGCCACTGGACGACGAGACATGCCCTGTATCGTGCCAATTCCCGAAAATACATACAGTAAATTCCCTTCAGAATCGTATGTGTACACCCGCCCGCGAGTTGAATCAAGGGCAGAATACATTCCGTTGGGGCGTGCAATAATGTCAATAAACGCCGAAGGTCCAGACATTGCACCACTTGGTCGGTGCCTTTGGTCACCACTTATGGTTACATTGTCATTAAAATTTTGGAGAACATCCTCGCCGCGTGGGTTGAGTCGCATTACTTGGTTGTCGTTTGCCCATGGTTCAATATTTGTTGTAAATACGAAATTGTACGCATCCAACGCCATACCTTGAAATTCCGTCGGAATAAAACGGCTTTGACGCGCCAGTTGCGCATCTGTCATAAAAAATCGCCAGAATACTTCAATCCAGTTAAAATTGACAGTAATTGTACCGAAATATCCTACAAAATCCCCCATATGGTTGAAACTCATTATGCCCTCGAACACATGCTGAACAATAACATATGTGCGCCCGCCCCTGTCAACTAGGACACTCATAGGGCGAAATACAAAATCGTCTGCAAATTCTTCACCCTGCGGCGCGGTAATATTGCGAATAAAATTACCATACCAATCCATAACTACAACGCGCTCATTAAGGGTATCCGCCACAAAAACATCTTGATTATAGGTTACGAACACACCATTTGGACGACGGAACGTCTGCCAAATGCCGTTTTCATAAAAGCCATCAATTTCTCGAATTAAGTTAAGTGCGGAGTCAAAAACAATAATGCGATTATTGCCAGAATCAACAATCAGAATGTTTTCGTATGGGCAAACATGAATATCTGTAGGGTCATTTAACAGACCCAAAGCAGGGTCAATATCTGCAATGTTAAACGCACGCACCGGAATATATGCGGCTGGTGACGGTACCAACACTGACCAGAAATTGTATGTGTATCCTTGATAAGGTGTGCCACCAGCAAATACTTCAGAAGCAAAAAGTCCCGAAAGAGCCAATACAAACGCAAGTACAGTAGCAACCGTGCATTTCAGCGAACCAACAAAGAAATCGCGCATAGTGTATGCCCTCTTTCATAGTGAATTAATTCATCATTAAACTTCTTCTGAAACCTATTCCTTCATACCCGATGTGGCCATTGTTTCAATAATCTTACTTTGTGAAACAATAAAGAATGTGATGGGTACGGCCATTGTGATTAACATTACAGCCGCATTCGCGCCTGCACGAGCAGGGCCGCCAAGCTGAATCTGATTCATTGCAAAGGTAAGTGGCTTCAGCTCCTCACTGCGAAGGAATACGCCCCCTGTGGTTGCCCACAATGCTTGAAACATCAATATTATAAGTGTAAGCCACGCAGGTTTTACATTTGGCATAATTATTTTACGCCAGATAAAAAATTCCGAAGCACCATCCAGCCGTGCCGATTCTATAAGCGAATCTGGGATTTGCTCCATGAATTGCTTCATCAAATACAATCCTAGCGAAGCAGAAAACGCAGGCAAGATTATCGCGAGATAAGTATTGTTAATACCAAGTGCCGAAATTATAAGAAAGTTGGGGATATGTGTTACATGTCCCGTAAACATTAGGGACAACACTACCATTGAAAACAAAATATTCTTTCCAGGAAATTGATTCTTGGCCAATGGATATGCCGCCATTGACGCAAATATCAAATGCCCCATTGTACCAAACCCGGTTATTATAACAGAATTCAGGAAATATCTTGAAAACGGCACCCAGCTTTCCTGCATGATAATAAACAAATCCGCAAAATTATACAGTGTGGGGTTACGAACAAAGAAACGTGGTGGAAAAAAAAACAGTTCGTCTAGCGGCTTAAACGCATTACTAATGGTCAGAACCAATGGCATACTAGTAAATGCCGCGAAAATTCCCAAAAACAGAAACAACACTACTGTACCCGCTGTAGAACGGCTAAGTTTTTTTGTGCGTCTTGCAAGCCTAGGCACTTTTATATTCTGTTTTGGCAATTTATCAAGGGCAACCATTACGTTCCCACCTTTCTTAGCATACGTTGCACAGCTTTGTTTGTACCAATCATCAACAGGAAGAGAATCGTAGCAATGGCTGATGCATAACCCATTTCAAATCGTATCCACCCCACATCCATCAAGTGGGTAATGATTGTATCACCCGCATAGTTTACCGTAGGCAAGCCTGCCAACGCCGTTACTATATCCGCAACAGCAAATGAGGTTGTAATTTGCATAACTGCACCAAATAGCAATTGCGGACGCATACTTGGAAGCGTGATAAACCATAGCTCTTGCCATCTGTTGCGAATACCATCTACCGCACCCGCCTCGTACAACGAGCGGTCAACGGTTTGCAGACCCGCAATAAACGCAAGAAACCCTACCCCAAGCGACATCCAAAGTTGCACAAGCAGTAGAATAGGCAAGATATACCGCGCGTCTCTAAACCAGTTTATGGGATATTCAAACAGCCCAAGGTCTAGCATAATGCCGTTTACAAGCCCGTATCTATCACCACTGAAAATGAACAACCATATGAAAAAGGCATTCCCAGAGATGGACGGCGCGTAGAAAATCAACGTCATAAATGCGCGAATTTTCGGGGGAAGCTCGTTGATAATCCATGCGAAAATGAAGCACAGTATATAACTAAGCGGTCCAGTAACAATTGCAAAAATCAATGTATTTTGCAGTGCGATAATAAAAATCTCGTTTTCCAAAAACAGCCTTATATAGTTCTCCCAGCCAATAAGCTGCGGGCGTTGCAGCATGTCAAAGCTTGTGAAACTCAAAAATATAGCCATTGTCACGGGCAAGACTGTAAAGGTGAAAAATAAGACAAAATACGGTGCTATAAGAAAATAGCTTTGGCGGTTCTTCTTAATCAATGTCCATGTGGTATCTTTGTAATCCACACCTGTCACCACCTTAATCTAACCCAAATTCACGACGCTTCGCGCTAATTTCACTGTTTATAAGCCTTACAAAACCCCTAAGTGCTTCCCGTGCGCCAACGTTTTCGAGTTCGACAGTGGTGTAGAATGCGTTGCGAATTTGGCGCGGGGTGAAATATCCGCCGGGCACTTGTGGAATACCTTGCGCATATTCCCGCTGGGCAAGCAAATTGCGGTAGTCGGCAACAGGCCATGCCATACGTGAAAATGCTTCAAGATTGGCGGTGGGGTGCCGTGCCGCCGAACCCATTAGGGATTCCATTTGACGGCCGAATTGCGTTTGCGTATCGGCGGAAGTCCACCATTTCATAAACTCCCATGCCGCTTCTTTGTCCTCGGCGCGTTCCATCATTACTGTGGATACCCCACCAATTGGAACGGCGCGGTTGATACTGCCATCAGGATGAACCGTACCTGGCACAGGCATAAAGCCCCACAGCCCCCGAATTTCCGGCGCGAAAACCTGCAACACATTGTAATGCGTGAAATCAGCTATGGCCAATGGCATTTCACCAACGCGGAAACGATTGATAAAATCGTATTCACGTTCTAAATTGTAGTCAGTGAAAAATCTAGTAAAATCGCGAAACGCATTAAGCGCGATATCCGAGTCCAGTGCAGATAGAGTTGCATCTTCGTTATATAATGTACCACCTTGCTGATATAGGAACATGGTGAACGTAAAGTCTGTGATGTCCTCACCCCAAGAGGCTACTGGTATTCCAAATTCCATATGAAATTGGCTTAAATGCGCAATTGCAGAACGAACTTCATCCCATGTCTCAGGCGGTTCAAGCCCTATTTCATGCAAAACATCTTTGCGGTAGAACAACATGGAATATGTCATTGTTTCGGGCAACCCGAAAACTCTGTTGTCAAAGGTATAAGGAACCATTGCTTCAGGGTGGAAACGCTGAGTCACTTCATAGAATCCTGAGAATCCAGAAATATCCGCAACCGCACCGCGCAAACCAAAGTCCATTGGAATATTGTTGCCTACAGATAACACTACATCTGGGCCTTGCCCTGCCACTGTTGCTGGTAATAATGTTGCAATATCTACCAAATTTAGTGTTACACCAATCCCAGTGTCACGGGTAAATGTTTCGTCTATCATAGCGCGTATAACATTGGCTTGGTCACGTCCTGTACCTAGCCAAACTTCTACATGCTGGGTTTGACCATCAACCACCGTGCCTATGGAGTTGTAGTCTATAATAAAAGAGAAGATTAGCGTCATAATTTCATGCCAAAGTTGCCGCCACCATCTGTGTCCGTTGTCAGGTGTGGGCGCGTCATGGGGCAAAATGTAAATTGCGTCAACCGCTAGCATTTGCTCGCGAGAAAGCATAATCCATGTGCCAAGAGAGCCTATGTTTATACGGAAATCTGTTAAACGGCGCGGTATGTTTTCCAAGTCTTGCAACATCCTGCCTATTATCTGTGCCATGGAACGTATGATTGCATTGCGGTCGCCACGCCCTACAGACATTGCCGTAAGGCTTTCAAAAACGCGCTCAAGTCTTGCCTGTTCATATTCAAGCGCGCCACGCAAATGTGGCAAACGTCGCTCTATGTGATAATCACGGAAAACATCTGGAGATGTTCCAGTCAACATAACAATTTGACGGTATAAGTCATTTAGAATTATCGCGGATTCTTGAATTTCGCGAAGGTATGAAGCATAGTCACCAAGAATAACTTCCATTCGTATTGTGTTTGTGCCAGCGGGCAACCAGAACATATACGGATTGCTTTCGCCGCCCAAAGTATCCACGCGCCAGCCATTGCGGAAACCAAAGGGAACTGCTTCCATTTCACTAAAAGGCACCTCGCCGTTGACTGTAATGCGGCGGAAAGAATTTACACCACGGTGAAAATTTTGGCGTACATTCATTGCTATTGCATATAAACCCTCTTGCTCTACCTCAAATTCCCATTCTATCCAACTGCCTGGCTCGCTCCACGAACTTCCACCGATACTATTGATTCTTATGTAGCGCGCACTGTACGGATACACACCGGGGCCGCCTGTATCTGCTTGCGGTGCAAGCATGGGTGACGATTTGCGAACAGCATCTTGCCCTTCAATGCGAATGGGCGCGACAATGTTAATGCTGGGACGCGGCAAATCACTAAAAGTTGCCGAAACTTCCGCGTATGACAAAACATCTGGAGATTGGTGTACCCGTAGATGCCGAATAATCATAGGCTCGCGTTGCGCCAAAAACCCAATTGTATTCCATCCCGCGTTGAAGTAAAACAGAAACGGTTCATTATATGTTCCCATGGCATCACGGATTACAACCTCTTGCCATGCGTGTTGTTCTATTTGAGAAGGGCGCATATCATTGCCCAAACTGTCCTGCTGAATAAAATCAAATTGATTAACCCAAATACGACGAAACTCTACAGGATTGGCTTCAAAAAAGGGTTGCTCACCATTGACAAAGATTGCACGCTGAATATCTGAATTGCGTCCATGCGCGGTGTAATACAGCACCGACACATTGTACAGCCCAGCCTGATTCACATAAAAATTCCACTCAATAAGTCCTTCTTCGTCTGTCCATACAGATGTTCCCGGCTGGTCGTGGAGATTTTCGTAATGCCTGACTACCATGCCACCCACGGCAAAATAATTCGCCGCGTCGATTATGTATTCAACATCTGGACGATTAGCATGAGCATGGTCAGCTAAGTAATTTGAAAAATGATAGCGGCTACCAAAAGCGGCAATCATTTCTGTATATGTTTGGAACCGCGAGAATCCATCAGAGGCTTCCATTTCTAGCTGTACAGAATTTGCACCAAAAACCACAAATGCATCAAAATATCCAACTATCAACGAAATAATCAGTAAATGGCATACAAAGCGGTTCAATAATAATCTCATCTAAATCGCCCCCGTTTCATGAACTATAAAAAAGTATAATACTTCATAAAAAGAATGTCAACAATGATTCGCAAAGTGGAGAGCCAAAATATGGACTTATTGTCCAATCAAAAGGAGGAGGAGGAGGAGTATTCATTGTGAGATACCACAAATTTTTTCAAAAACATTGAGGTTATTTGAATTTTATGTTAACTTTATACTGTAAATTCTAAGCGGGAGGTTTTTGTAGTGGGCTTTGAGTTGAAAAAAGAATTGGCATATTTTAGTTCTTATGGTATGGACACAACAATTAGTAGGAGGGATTTCAAATGGATTTGCAATTTGTTAAAAACTTGGGTGTAGGCTGGAATTTGGGCAATACGCTTGATAGTAGCCCAGAACGGAAAACAATGGAGTTCCCAACCCCAACCGAACAGGAAACTGCATGGGGTAATCCAGTCACCACAGAAGCAATGATAAAAGCTGTAAAAGACGCAGGTTTTACCATCTTCCGCGTTCCAGTAACCTGGTGTTATCAGTTTGACGAAAACTATTGTATTAATAAAGCGTGGCTCAACCGTGTTGGTGAAGTGGTGGATTATGGCATAAAAAATGATATGACCGTAATCCTAAACCTTCATCATGAAAAATGGCACTTCCCATCTGAGGAAAACTATCCCACAGCAAGTAAAATTATGAAAACCGTGTGGACACAAATTGCAAGCCATTTTTCCGACTATGGTAATAACTTGATTCTGGAATCTATGAATGAACCTCGCAAGGTAGATACAGAGTTTGAGTGGAACGGCGGTGACAAAGAGGGGCGTAGCGTGGTAATGAAACTCAATCAAGATTTTGTGGACACAGTCCGCGCGCTAGGTGGAAACAATGCCACACGTTTTTTGCTTGTACCAAACTACGCCGCAAGCTGTGAAGAAATCGCAATGAGCGACTTTGTTATGCCAAATGGTGAAAATATAATCGCGTCTTTGCATGGTTATATCCCTTGGGATTTCGCGCTTAGTGACCAACACGATATAAACAACTGGACAGAAGAACGCAAGGAAGCAATCGACGATTTGTTTCGCCGTATTGACAAATATTTCATTTCCAAGGGCATACCCGTAATCATGGGCGAATGCGGCGCGCGCAAAAAAGGCGACAATGCCACCGCAAGAGCAGAATGGGCAAGATACTATGCGGCAAAAGCCCGCGAAAACGGTATTCCTTGCATTTGGTGGGATAATGGATATATAGATGGCTCTGAAAAAACAGAAGTTTTTGGACTGCTAAATCGCCAAACCTTAGAATGGGGCTTCCCTGAAATCGCTCAAGCTTTTGTAAACGCAGGTAAGGGTTTATCATGAAGAATTTTATGATGAAAATGGTAGTTATTGGCTTGCTAACTATTATGACTTTTGCTGGCTGTGGCGGAAACGAAACAAGCGAACCCACACAACCTACGCCAATACTAGAAACAACACCAACTCCTTCGCCTGAACCTACTCCTACGTCAGAACCAGCCCCTACACCTGAGCCAGAAATCGCCACTCCTTTTGTGGCCAATACAGTTGTTCAAGTATTCCCATTGACCGACGATTTTACGATAACAACAGCAACTGAGCTGAATGCAAGCATTCGCATAGGCTGGAATCTTGGCAATACTCTTGACGCATGGGGCGATAGATATGGGTTTGCTTGGCTTGGCGATGGAGTGTATGCAAACACCTCAATTGCGGAAATGGAAACTGCATGGGTTGGGCATGTAGCAACCCAAGGGCTTATAAATGCAGTAAGTGACGCTGGGTTTAATGCCTTACGCGTTCCTGTTACATGGTTTAAGGCAACAGATGAAAATTTTATCATTCGTGAGGATTGGATGGCGCGGGTAAAAGAAGTAGTAAACTACGGCCTGGAGAACAATATGTATGTTATATTAAATTCGCACCATGATGAAACCATTTTCCGATTTTTGGACGAGTACATGGATGAATCGCTACATGCTTTTGAGATAATTTGGCAACAAATTGCTGAAACATTTCGAGACTACGATGAGCGACTTATTTTTCAAGGGCTAAACGAACCTCGTACTCCCGGAAGTCCGGCGGAATGGTCTGGAGGCACACCAGAGGAACGTGCCAACATCAACATATACAATCAGCTTTTTGTGGATACGATAAGACGCACAGGCGGCAACAATACCGAGCGCGTTTTGATGCTGACAACCCATGCCGCGTCGGCCGAGTCTGTGGCGCAACGGGCGTTTATCATGCCGTATGACAGCGCGGAAGATAGGATTATCGTCAACCTGCATATTTACTCACCATGGGAATTTGCACTGCGAACAGGTTCATCTGGTGTTCGCGATACTTGGGATGCGTCCCTTTCACGAGACACCAACCCTATAGTCACACCGCTTAACTTGGCATATGAATTGTTCGTAAGCCAAGGAGTTCCCGTAGCTATCACCGAGACAGGCGCGCTTAACAGAGATAATATTGATGCCCGCGCGGAATGGGCAGAATTTTTTGTATCATATGCGCGCTCACTGGAGATACCCATTGTGTGGTGGGATAATGGCATTGGCTGGGTAACGGCCGCAAACGCATGGGGCGGTTATGACGAAACTTTTGGGCTGTTTGACAGGATAACATACGAAAAAATTCATCCTGAAATTATTTTTGCATTAATGAGAGCCACGGTATAGTTTTATACTACGGTTTTTATATATTTAGAAAGGTATTGATGATATGAATGTTAAATTGATTTGTGAGAGCCTGCCCAATATACCATGGCAGGAGAAACCGGAAACACCGTTAAACGGCCCATTGTGGCGGTATGATCAAAACCCCATTATCAAGCGCAACCCAATTCCAGGGGTAGCACGTATTTTTAATAGTGCGGTAATTGCACATGAAGGCGCGTTTGTAGGCGTTTTTCGTGGTGAACAAACGGATGGTGTACCCGCTATCTATTGGGGCGAAAGCAAAAATGGCTTGGACTGGAATATTAGTCCAGATAAAATTAAATTTATTGACAAAGACGGCAAGCCTTTTATGCCCATTTACGCCTACGACCCACGCCTTGTAAAAGTTGAAGATACGTTTTATGTAATGTGGTGTCAAGACTTTTATGGTCCCTCTATTGGAATGGCAAAGACTACCGATTTCAAAACTTTCACTCGCTTAGAAAACCCATTCATTCCGCATAACCGAAATGCCGTACTGTTCCCACGGAAAATAAACGGTAACTTCCGTCTACTCTCTCGCCCAAGCGACAGCGGACACACTCCTTTTGGCGATATCTTCGTAAGTGAAAGTCCCGATATGGTATTTTGGGGAAAACATCGTCATGTAATGGAACGCGGCACCGCTTGGTGGGAAAGCCTTAAAATAGGCGGAGGCGCAGCACCTATTGAAACAAGCGAGGGCTGGCTAATGTTTTATCATGGCGTGGTAAATACCTGTAATGGTTATGTATATAGCATTGGCGGCGCAATTCTTGATATAGACGAACCCTCCATTGTAAAGGCGCGTTGTAGAAACTACCTACTTACCCCCGAAACACCCTACGAAGAAGTAGGCTTTGTACAAAATGTCGTGTTCCCATGTGCCACCCTTCATGATTCAGACACTGGACGAATTGCTATCTATTATGGCGCGGCGGATTCATATGTGGGCGTGGCATTCACCACCGCCGAAGAAGTGGTAAGTTATATCAAAAAGCACAGCGTTCTAACCGAATCTGACAAAGAAATAGGAATGAGATAAGGAATGTCTGAAAAATAACTTCCCAAATTTTCGCCCATTCCTAAAGGGCATCAACTTATTAGTAAGAGCCTGTCTAATATCGCCAGTTCAGTGGCATGAAGATATTAGACAGGCTCTAAAATCACTTGAAAGAGTCTTTTATTTTATCAAAAAAATTCTTTTTGTGGTTCTTATATTCTTCGCCCATAGCTTCATTGAATGCAATCAATTGTTCTCTTTGTTTTTCATTCAACCCCACAGGCACTGTCACATTTAATGTGACTATTAAATCACCAACACCAAAACTGCCACGTCTTACACCTTTACCTTTTATAGCCACTTTTGTACCAGGCTGTGTCCCAGCTGCAACCGAATACTTTTCTTCAGAACCGTCCAATAGAGGGATTATAATTTCGTCCCCTAGAGCCGCTTGCACAAACGTAATCGGCACTGTTAAGTACAGGTCGTTGTTCTGTCGTGCATACACTTTGTGCGGTAGCACCAAAATAATAATCAGTAAATCACCAGGGCGACCGCCTTTTTCGCCTGCATTGCCTTTGCCTCTTTCCTTAAAATACTCTCCATGGTCAATCCCTTTTGGAATTTTAATATTTAAGGTTTTTGTTACTCTAACACGGCCATGTCCCGCACAATCGCCGCAAGCATCCTTAATAACTTTGCCTTCGCCGCCGCAAACAGGGCATGTCTGCTGCATACGCATATTGCCAAATGATGTTTCTACCGCGCCTCTACCATTACAATGACGGCACGATTCGGGTGAAGTACCAGGTTTTGCACCAGAACCTTTGCAAGTATTACAGCTCTCAACCGTTTGATACTCAATGTTTTTGTTAGTGCCAAAAACGGCTTCCTCAAAAGTGATTTGCACTTGTTTTTGTACATCACCACCATTTCTTGGCCCAGACCGCCGCCTTACACTGCTACCACCAAAACCACTAAATCCACCAAGACCCCTTAATATATCGTCAAGGTCCATTCCACCGAAAATATCGCCCATATCAAAATGGACGCCACCCGCGCCGCCTCCAGCACCAGCCGCACCTTGAAACGCTCTGTGGCCGTATCGGTCATACGCCGCGCGCTTTTCTGCATCACTAAGAATGGCGTAAGCCTCACTCAATTCCTTAAACTTGGCTTCTGCTGTCTCGTCACCTGGATTAGCATCGGGGTGAAACTTTTTTGCCAATTTACGATAGGCACTTTTTAAGTCGCTGTCAGATGCCGATTTGCTAACGCCCAAAACTTCATAATAATCTCTTTTATCTGCCATAATATGATAACCGATAAATTTTATCTAACTATATAAACCAATAGCCAAACAAAATTCCCTTTCTAAAGGATTATACGCCATACACCAGAAGTGAAGTATCCACTACTGACAGGCAGTTGCATGTCGGCAATTCAAGCAACCGACAAGGAGTTATCTCTCAAAGCACGTAGCATGATGCCCCGTGCGCCGTTATAGTCTCGGTCTACCACTGTTTTACCATCCCGTATCCATTTCGCGCCGCCTATTTCCTTTGTTTTTCCATTCCAAGAACAAGTTTTTGATGTATATGCTTC
>Ga0123355_10002230_pt1 | contig 27357 bp, 19 predicted proteins | sample TergutEmb28metaG_3_FD_89872 | JGI IMG/M metagenome (GOLD analysis project Ga0123355, IMG submission 89872) | Embiratermes neotenicus P1 segment gut microbial communities from Petit-Saut dam, French Guiana - Emb289 P1 | ecosystem: Host-associated > Arthropoda: Insects > Digestive system > Gut ... | reverse complement strand
TTTGTGTTTGTGTGGGGGGGGGGGGGGGGGGGGGGGGGGGGGGGTTGGTTGCATCTTTGAAACTACTGCAAGGAATGCACAGAATTTTAAATTTTTAATTGTTGTATCCCATTATGCAGAGGTAATAGTAAATGAATGGTAAGTCTCAAGTGAAGTCTTTAAAATATTTTAATTACTGTGCTCCATAGAATGTAATATGTGAAGATGCACGAGTGTTACAGCTGTGTACTTGATATGAGTGTGATAAGAGCTCAGTGAAGAGCCAGAAGGAGTTGGACGTAAGTGTCTCGAGCATTCTGCAGACTGAGATCTTCAACCAATCACTTACTGAATGCATAAAAGACCAAATCATGTCATCTAGAGCAGTGTTTCTCAACCTTTATGAGACCGTGGCCCAGTAAATTCTTTTTTCATAAGACGAGGGCCCAGTCCCAACAAATTTACTCGTAAATACCTTTCTGTTTTTTTTTAAGTTCATATTTTAAACTAACATAAGTATTAATAATTAATTATGGTATAATCATAAAGAGTATTAGTACACTTATGTATACAGTGTGGCATGCTGACAAATATAAAATTACATTTAAATTAGTTATCAATCACTGGACTAAAGAAATCTTGTAGCATATTGTAGTTTCCTCAGGCGAACGTCTGGGTCTGAGTTTTTCAACACATTTACGAATATTATTCTGCTCAGAATATTTCCAATATAAAACATTTATTCATGAAAATTGCTTAGAAAACTAAAATGACAAATTCCAGGAGAACCTCTTTCGGCCCGGTATAATTGATGCCAGGGCCTGGTACCGGGCCATGTTCTGGCGGTTGAGAAACACTGATCTAGAGAATGGGGCACAATAAAAAAACACACAAAATGCCCATGAAGTTTTTTCTTGTTTTATTGAAGTATTTAAATTATACAAATAAGGTATGGTTGGCTAATGGAAGAAGGCACACAACTACTACGTGCAGTAGACTCTCGATTGTCCGCATTGTGGCTTATCTGCAGAACTTCAAGAACTTGATAGGTATTGATAAAAATTTCTTGTAGGTATGAAAGTGTTGCCCGTTACATATGTTGAAGTAGTATGGTCTTTGATGCTTTATAACAATTTTCAGTAGACTGACATCTCACCTTGGTGTAACTTGCTGTTTAATTATGCTGTTTATTTGACGTTCAGGTGACCGTGCATCGTGATAAATTCTTATAATAAAACGAACTAGATGCACTAATTTCTCAAATTTATTTTTGGAATAAAACGCTACATGCTTCAGACAGTTCCTCTGTCTATCATCAGGAGTTTTTCAGTGTACACACAGCAATGACATATGCCATTGCTGTGTGTACAGTGAAAAACTGCTGATGATGACAGAGGAACTGTCCGAAACATGTAGAGTTTTATTCCAAAAATATATTTGAGAAATTAGTGCACCTAGTTGGTATTATTATAAGAATTATGCAATTTATTTTCCTGCTGGTCTACAGTGAACAGTGTTGCTTTCTTCTACTGCAAGTGCAGTAACCAATAGTTAACCACTGTCTGCAGTTTGTTATAGGTTTTAACTTCACATAGGGCTCATCAGTTTTCATACTGTATTTAGGTTAAACTTACTTAAACAGTATAATTGTAGACACTGCATTTAATTTAAATTTGAGGAGTCTTTCAAATTTCATTGAAGTCTTTCTAGTGACTTTTATTTCCCTGAATTTCCCATTGTCAGTATGTTGTTAACAATATTTAACACTTTGTGGTTGTGACAGGAAAGCAGGAACTGGAAACAGTGCAGAAGATTGAAAAAATATAGCACTGATATATGGCAGAGGGAAAAATGACGTTCAGGCAAATTAGATAAATGAATATACAGGATGTCCTAGGAGTTAAGGCCACTACTTTGGGATTTAATTCCAGAGCTGATTCTGAGTCAAAAACGTCATATACACATGGGTCCAATTCGGAATGGTTCAGGAGTTATGAGATTTTAAAGTGCAGTAAATAAATTAGAGAGGAAAGAGGGGCATTGTGCATTTATTGAGATGTGTTGTTAAATATACAGTTACAGAATCGCCGTTCAGTGCTCACACAAGTTGTTCGAAGTGTCCTACGTCTGCTTGGATAAATTTTCTGACTTGTGTGACCAGAGAACTTGTAACCTTACAAAGCACTGCAGCGTTGTTGATGCTTCTTGCAGTGCTGAGAATTCGCTGGAGTAGTTCTTCTCTTGTGTTCACCTTGTGTGCATACACCACAGCTTTCAAGTAATATCACACATGGTAATCTAATGGGTTCAGATCCAGTGGCCTTGGTGGCCAATTCTTTGCATCGCCACGACCAATCCATTGGTTTGGGAATCTATGATTCAGATTCTGCCTGATGACCTGACTGAAATGACGCGGTGCTCCATCATGCTGTTAGCACATCTGACATCGTGTTTTAAGAGGAACGTTCTCTAAGCATGCTGGCAGTTCGTTTGCAAATAGGTAGCGTAAATATCACCTGTCAGATGTTAAAGTAAAATGTACGGACCAATGAGTTGGTCACCAATGACACCACACCACACATTTATGGCAAAGAGATGTTGGTAATTGCTTTCGATGGTTCCACGTGGATTATCACGATCCCATAAATGGAAGTTTCTGGTATTGTTGACTCCATCATGGGTAAAATGAGCCGCTACACTTCTACTGTTCTGAAATCAGCAACCATTGCAAATCGGAACCATGTGTACATGTACAGTATTACATTTCTGACTCAGAATTAGCTCTGGAATTAAGTCCTGAAGTACTGACTTCAACTCTGAGAGTCTGGCGAACATTACACACAGAAGGAATGTATCCATACCATATCCAGCATCCAGCGCATTCAGCACCTTGAACCTGCAGACACATGTAGCTGGTTGGAACTGTGCCGTTGGATTAATTCTAACCCGCAGAGGTATGATTCATAACATTTTTTCATCAACGAGGCCCACACAAGGTGAACACAAGAGAAGAACTTCTCCAGCGAATTCTCAGCGCTGCAAGAAGCATCAACAACACTGCAGTGCTTCATAAGTTTACAAGTTCTCTGGTCACACGAGTCAGAAAATGCATCCAAGAAGATGGAGGACACTTCGATCAACTTGTTTGAGTGTTGAATGGCAAATCCGTAACTGTACATTTAACAACACAGCTCAATAAATGCACAATGCTCCTCTTTCCCTTCTAATTTATTTACTGTAACTTAAAAACTCGTAACTCCTGAACTGTTGCGACTTGGACCCCTGTGTATATGACGTTTTTGACTCAGAATCAGCTCTGGAATTAAATCCTGAAGTAGTGACCTTAACTCCTGGGACACCCTGTATTAAACGAGTTCTGATTCAGCCTGTGTCTTATGAGAGTTAAAACTGAGAAAAACAGCCAAAAAAGTAGATGTTTAGGGAATTAATTGAAAGTAATAACTAAGTGATCTTCAGGGCATGGATGTAACATTGGTGATGAGTATTTCCAGGTTTCTGGATAATCCACTGTTTTTAATTAACTACACCACTTTTTCATCCCATACTGCAGACAGGTGAGAGTTGACTGCATGTACTTTTATAAAAATTACAGAATAGTGAATGAATTCTAGAAGTAAGTACAATAAGTCATATCAAATGAAAGGGTTGGAAGCACTGTATATGTATTCTGTACACACAATGCTAATTGAATGCTAACAGGTATGCAAAGACAGTTACATCATCTATGAATATTGCGTGACTTCTAAACTAATTACAACCCTAGGTCTAAGTATTTCCCCAGTAATTTCAGTTTCTGGCAGTAGCTTATTGAGGAGGTAAAGTCCCACCCAGGGATGTAGGCCCAATGGAAGACAAAGAAGAATAAGATGGAGGAGGAGGAGGAGAATAAGAATAAGAGTAAGTCTTTACTTCCATGTTACAATTGTAGACTTGTTTTCCACAGAAGGGGAGCTCCTATAGGAATAGAGCTGGCAGGGTTTTCACAATCAGTTCATTTATTCTTTATTTGGCTCTTCCCTTTGGTCAGTTATTTGGTTATGATGCATAAGATTATACTGTTAACTTTCATTAGTATGATAAGGCTTAAATAGCACTACATATGGTACATATTTCCTGTGTTAGTGTCTGTATGTATGATATTTTGATGCAATGCAGTTTTCAATGTACAACTCTAAATTTGTTTTAGTGTGTGGATAACTCTACACATTTGTCTCTGATATCTCAATGGAACACACTACAATTAAATTACATATTTCTTATATACTATATTTACTTGCATATAGGACATGGAGTACCATACCCCCTCTCCCCCAAGCAGTTTGGCATCTGAAAAATGAGAGGTGACATTATTATAAGCAAAGTAAATTACTTCAGCTCTCCTGTCCAGAGTCAGGTTGTCCTTTGCTTTGTGTTTACTGGAGCTGTGGCAGCTCATTTGGTATAGTGACTACACTACGAACTGGATGATGGAGGAATTGTGGTCTGCTTCCTGGCAGGGGACAGCAGTTTTCCTCAGATGTGTTCACAGTGACTCTTGGAAATACCTAGCCTTATGTTCAGTACGGACTGGTGGCTCTTTCTGCAGGGTCAAAACAGCCAGGATGTGAAGCTGATCACTCACCTCAGTTTAATACGAAGTTTAAGAGTGGGTGGAACTATACTGTGATTCCGCCATGTGCATTCACGGCGTGCACATGGACAACTTCACTTGTATCTTCATGTATACTTGCTGTGCATATCACTACATATAGTTTAGGTACAGAGAGACATTGCCAAGGAAGCAACTGCTGTGTACAGCATTAGTATTACTGAATAGTGCCCAGGCATGCTGGAACATTAAAGACGGATTCTGTTTGATGTTATTAAAAGGAAAACTGACTCAATATTGAAACTGCACAAACAGTGGGATTCTTTACCTTAAGTTTGGAGAAGGGGGTATTATAGTAAAGCAATATAATAATTACTAATTATTTATTGGCAAATTTGACATTCTGATGACCGTGCATTGTGATATATTCTTATGATAAAACCAACAAGAAGCACTAATTTCTCAAATTTATTTTTGGAATAGGACTCTACATGTTTTGGACAGTATCTCTGTCCATCATCAGGTCATCAGGAGTCTAGCACTGTACACAGTAATAGGTATATGTCATACAGGTTATGCTGACTGCTTGCTAGCAAGCAGTCAGCATAACCTGTATGACCTATACCTATTGCTGTGTGTACAGTACTAGACTCCTGATGATGGACAGAGATACTCTCCGGAACATGTAGAGTCATATTCCAAAAATAAATTTGAGAAATTAGTGCTTCTCATTGGTTTTATTATAAGAATATTTATTGTCATTTCTCACAATGACAGTTACATGTGTAGTAACTGTTCAAGCAGTAAATTAACTGGATAGTTGTAATTGGGTGAGTATAAAGAGTTCATTTGATTGGCAACCCTCTGAACTAAGTTTTTTTAACACTCCATAGCCCATATGTTATTATTTTCTGAGAAATAACTTGACTTTGTGTTCGATTTAAACATTCAACTAAACTATGAACACCAGATAACAAAATCAAGTGTGGAACCTGCCAAGAGAGGAGTTACTACAACTTGCTGTGTCCATAGGTAGACAAATGGAGTTGCTGCATGAGCTTGATGGCATGCTTGGCAGTGCCGGGTGCGGCTGTTACACCATAACCACCATGTCCATAGTTATGCACAATCTGCAACCATAAATCAAAATATTTTCTGATCTTTAGAATCAAACTGGAAGTAGAAATCAAGGCCTGTTTCATAGTTCTGGTCTGTAATATCTACTTGCATATTAACCCACTGAGCAGTCAACTGACCTTTGACAGCAAAATTTCTCTCAGTGCTGGCAGAAGTGTAGAAGTATACTACTAATCTGGTACAGTGCAGAAATTGGTTTCTTGTGCTCTCATTGACTAGGGAACGAGGCACACAGCCTTCTTGATGACTTACCTTTAACTTCCCCAGCACTTCTGGTTCCACTCTCACAACACTGCGATGAGGGCGCAGCCCAGCAAACTCTTTCAAAACTCGAGCCCTCTGCAAGCTTGGGATCAGTTTGAAGCACCTTTCCTTTATAGCAGCACTGTCATGATGACTGATACTGACATCATTGCTTTCATAATGACGACACCCACCCAGTACCACTCCATCAGAGCGTGGAATCACGTATGTGTCATTTTCAGCATAGAAAAAGGTCTTGATCCATGGAGCATGTACCTGGATGAAACACAAGAGCTAAATAAAACAAAGCTGTTTGATATATTTCAGTGAAACAGGTAAGCTCATCTTCATTTACTGTTGTGGTTATTGTTAAATGACACTTACCTGCAGAAGAGTAATGAACTACAAGAACATACGAGCCATAGAGGTATAAAATCTTTTTACCTTATATTTCACAATATTCACTTCTGTACAATGAGCTGTTGTTGAGAAATGTCAAAATTAGGTTCTAAATTCACATAATACAGTTTAGACTAATGTGAGAACTTTCAGCATAAATTAAACTGCTGTCCTTCATATAATGAGACAGACATAACCTCTGCATTCACCCCAAATTAATGTGTAGTGTTTATAAGTAACAGTGCTCACAAGACCTTAATAACTTGCCCTCGTATTGGAACCATCTTGTTGTCAGAACAGAGGTACTTTGCCCCAAGTCCCGCGCAGTTCATTACTATGTCAAAGTTGTTTTCCAGGTCTTGCAACTTAGTCACAGTTTTCTCTACCACTTGGCCACCTGCTTGTTTAAATCTGAAAAACAAAACATATCAAAAGTAATGCCAACATTTTCTGTGGGTGGGATTCTGTGACACTGTGGATGCATTAATCGTAGGATAAATCCTAATGCTCCTACTAATCAAACACCAGCCATCCAGCCTCCATATCAGTCATTTCATGGATGATGTATCCTGGATTGTATACCTCTGGGAAAGTAATATCATAATGCATATATATTATGACTTTTATGGTCATGAAACATGGTCTCTTAACTCTATACAACAGAACATGATATGATGCATTTTGCAAATGAACTCAGCAAAGTATTCTACTCTGAGAGATGTGCAGCGCAGAGTGCAGAATAAAGAAGGACCTTGTGATTTGTGCAATCAATTATAATTTAAAACAGTAACAAGATTAAGAAAATATTATGGGTCAGATAGGAAAATAGGATATGCATTAGATTGTGGGCACTTTGAGAACTGAAAACAAGGTGGATGATAACACTGAAACAAATTTTACAGAACTGATCTGTGCAGATGTGAAATGGAATGAAGCAGTTAGGATACTGTCTGTTGGCACTGTGGGTTATTAGTGACATTGAATTATGTTCTGTTACTACAGGGAGATGGTAAAGAAAATAGTAAATATTTTATTACCTCTCTAATGACCAAGGCAAGTACTTTGTGCATTCTGTCACAAGTGTTGTGAAATAAGACCCATACTTCCAGTTTCCAGGGCACAGCTTGAGTTCTTCTTCTGTTGTTCTCCGATACAGCGGAACGATTCCCTCCAAGAGGTGATTCTGGAAAATGGAAAATATTCAAAGCAGAAGGTTGGACAGCATGTTTTTCACAGTTCCCCTCCCAGTAATGCAGGTTCTGTCATAGACCTTTCAAATTTAAGAGCTTGTTGTCTTAGGGGTTCTCATGTCTAATGGTTCCACCTGAAGGGGCATATTATCTATTTTATTTGACTGGGTTGTAAGACAGTAGTGTTAGGTTCTGATAGTTTACACCTTTGAATTAAGGTAGTAAATTTTCCTTCAGTAATACCACGGTCCTGTTGCTTAAATTATGACCAGGAAACAGCCTCCCATTGTTGCCAACATCTTCAAGGTAACTAGTTCCTCCAACAAAATAACCACCAATAAAACCGACCATATGGTGTCATAACCTGATGAGCACAATATAATTTGTCACTGCCACCAAAATATGAGATGTCATAAAGAGAATGTACAGGAATGTTTTAAATTCCAGCATAAAAAGGGACAAACAAATCTGACATGGAATATTATATGCACAAATGGACTGGGCGATCAGGGATTCAATTCCTGGCAAGGGCAAGAGATTTTTTTTCTTCTTCAAAACATCCAGACCAGCTCCGGGGAACACCCAGCCTGCTATTCAGTGGGTACCAGGGTTCTTTCTCTGGAGGTAAAGTGGTTGAGGTGTGAAGCTGACCACGAACCTCCATCTCATGCTGAGGTTAAGAATGAGTGGAGATATACCTCTACGCTCTGTGTATGTCTTGATGGTGTACACAGGAGAGACTTAATTTTTTACAAATCCGTGTGGTAATCATGGATATAAGCAATTCACAGTTTGCACAGATGAGAGACCATTTTATTAAAATTACACAAAACAAATAGGCTATGGAGTTGTGGAACAGGTCAAATTGGCTATGGAAAATTTTCAGTGGCAGATGTGTGAAAAATTATGTGAATATTTTAGTTTCAGATGAAGAGAGAATTTCTTGACCAGTAGGAAAACCATCTGCTCAAGGAGCACCTTGTACCATGGTTTTAGTTAAGATTTTGGTGTACTGTCAAGTGATTAAACATTGTTACAATTTGGTGTAACCGATTATGTCAGTCAAGTAACCTACTTGGACTAGTGATGGATCAACACTGGAGAAGATGTAACCAGACACGAGACTAACCCCTGCCCTGGGTGCCTGTTCAGATCTTCGCAGAGTATCGTAATAGTTGTATGAGTCTCTGATCCACTGGCTGAAAAGATTAATAACAACATTAAGCATTAGATAAATAATTTTGCGTCCTGCAATGTTACATACATTAAGATGGTGCTTCCTTACCTTATTTGGCTTTTGACTCAGTTTTGCCTGTTTGCTTTAGTCATTTATTTATTGATTGCCATCCTCACTGATATACTCAAAGTTCTTATAATAAAACCAACTAGATACACTAATTTTTCAAATTTATTTTTGGAATAAAACTCTACATGTTTCAGACAGTTCTCTGTCCATCAGCAGGAGTTTTGCACTGTACACATAGCAGTGGTATATGTCATACAGGTTTGCTGACAGCTTGCGAGCAGGATCAGGACGGAACTCCAACCTGATCCTGCTCACAAGCTGTCAGCAAACCTGTATGACACATATACCACTGCTGTGTGTACAGTGAAAAACTCCTGATGATGGACAGAGGAACTGTCCGAAACATGTAGAGTTTTATTCCAAAAATAAATTTGAGAAACTAGTGCATCTAGTTGGTTTTAATATAAGAATTTATCATGATGCACGGTCACCTGAACATCAAATACTCAAAGTTAGTTGACACCATTCGGTTGCATGTATACTTAAAAAAGATGCAATTACATTTATATTAAAAATTATTTTCTATGCTCTAAGTATACTTTTTTAAAGTCCCATTTCAGTTTTAATTAAAAAAACACTTTTGTATGTATAGTATGACCCTGCAGAAAATTAATGTTTCTGTGATCTCCACCTGAAATGAAAAATGCTGCCTTAAGGAAAATATGACATATTATGCATATTAGTAGCAGCTTGAGACATAAATACATGTAAAATAGGACAGTGGCTAAGTTTGGAACTGAAAGTGGTGGGCTCTGACACTAACAGCAGTGTACTATATTTGTCTCCAGTAACAAAACTAGAAGGTTCAGTACAACTAAAAGCAGAACATAATCCTGAGCCAGGTGGGTCCATCTCATATTCTCATCCATCTTAATTTACAGTATCCTTTTCAGTGTTCGAAATGGCTGCTCCATCAAAATCCTGCATGCAGTAACTATTTTCTCCATGTAAACAATATGTTTGGCAAGTGTTAACACACCTTAACAGTATAGTATGAGCCACAGAATTCATTATGTTCTGTGCTGTGAAATAACTTCCATTGTACACTATTTCACTTTTAGGTTCAAATATTTTTGTTAACACTTTGCTTGCAGACACTTGCCATTAATACTCAAATGCAACTAGTAAAGGCGTTGCTCTCTCTCTCTCTCTCTCTCTATATATATATATGCTATATGTATGTATCATGACCTTTGATGTTTTGGAAAGCAGCTGGAAGAAAAATAGGAAAGATTCAGCCATCAGTTACCATAAATTGAGCACTAAAATATATTTCTAGATAACCTTGTAATTTCAGCTGTGGGTCCAGTAAAGCTTGGGCTTGGTCGGAAAATTCCAGCAGCAATTTCACTTGTTGTGTCTGTGTTGAATTTGTCTGCAATTATGGTGATGCTAGCCGTTGGAAACTCTGCCTGCATCTCAGTGGCAGTTGTAACTCCCACAACTCCTGCTCCCAGTACACCCACACGCAACACACCCATCCTCAGTGTAGGTCAGCTGAAAACATGGTAAACTAAGTAACATTTGTTTCTGTACTGCATTAAGTGCCTAGTACAGTCTTCCTCAAGCAACTGACAGTTATTCAATAGGTAGAGAAATTTCCTACTTTTATAGGAATTGAAGGCTTGTTTCCTTCACTACAAAAGCCTCTCTTGAGCCGGCTTAATCACAGTAAATTTATATTTCACAAATACCAAATTTAATAATATCCCTCCTATCTTGGTGTAAGTCTGTAAGGGTTTGAAACACAAATTTTCTTCTACCTTATGGTCCTAATGAAATTAACTGAAGATCACAAATCTGAAGTTGCTTATTACATATTACCAACCAGGTTGGTGTGCAGGTAACATGAGTCCATTTTTCAGGAGATATTTGTTTTGAATCTGCGTATCCTGACTGGTTTACTTCTGCCTCTTCAAGCACATTTTGGGACTGCATATTCAAGCATGCTGTGCCTGCCTCCTGCTACAGCCTTATCTACTAACCATTCATTAACATATTTCTATTTCATTCCATGCTTCAAATGTCTATGGTTAAAGTGTTACTAATAACATATGAACTAACGGTATTATGAAATGTTTGTTAACCTGTTATACCACTTTTCTTATGTCCAGAATAATCCCTTAAGCACTTGACTTTTATCAAATAGCCTCAATCTTTGTTTTTACATAAGAGTATGAGATGTGTTCCTTATTATGTAAATACAGAAGTTCAGTGAAAGTGGAAGGGAGATAAGGGGACAAAAAAAAAAAGCAAAGTCACAGACATTTTCTTTTATATTGATTCCTTTTCATTTCAGACTCAGTGATTAAAATGAATTATGAAGAAATGTAACTTTATGTGGGCTCTTTTTATTGGCATCACAACAGGATCCAAGGACAGCAGTTAACTGATCTACCAAAGCTATCTCTCCCAGATAACTTTATCACTGACTTCTTTGGTTCATTATCTCCACTCTTGTTTACTCCATGGAAAGTTACAGAGTAAGCATACTAACTCAAATCTCAAGTTCAACAGTTGGTAACATTTCACTCACATGGAAGTTTTCTGGTATTTTGAAAGTGAGATTAAAATTACTTCACACACTGCAAGAAATATGGCATAAATAGCAGGGGATTGATTTTCAGCATACACATTTTTCAATAACATTCTTGTGCAACTCTACATGTCCTCTTAATCCAGATATTCAGTTCCTGAAGATAGGGCTGACTCCACAGAGGAGAGTCCTTAAAAAGGATAGCTACAAGCTGCACATTATATACATACATTTTATGGAAACTGAAGGTTTCTTTTTGTGTTCGCAAAAGCCAATTACTGGTTTGTATCCTCAGTGTAATTATTCTTGACAGAGTTGTTCAAAATTACTGATACTAATTGCAGTCCTACATTACAGTTTCAGAGACATAACACAGTGCACAGATGATACTACTTGAGGGAAGGTTTATTGTACAGTGTATCTTGTTAAATATGCACCATACAAAAAATGGTTTTGGTGTATCTATCTTGAAGATATATTTTGTTCCAAAACAAATGTGTTGTAGATAAGCTATTTGTTTATAAAGTTAAATTTCATCTTGTACAGTAATATTAATGTGTATGAATATGGCCAGAAATGTAATTTACCTCTCTACATCTATGAGAGACCTCCATACCACACCAAAAAATCTGTACAGTAGTTTTGGATGTGAAACATGCACATAACCTCCAAAGTATGTTTTCATTTCATGCACTTTGAGTCAAGCACACCACTTCCACATATCTGGTATGGGTGTCATCATATACTCTACAAGCCAGATGTTGTCCAGGGCACTTGCCCATTCATGTGGCCCCTTTAATGTCAGTAAATAGTTGAGCACTAAGAGTCAGATCTGACATACAGCAAATGAGGCCAAATTTCCCATGCTCCACAGTTTTTTGTCATGGTATTTATTTAATTTTATCGTTTCAATCAGTGCATAGTAAGTTCAATATTTGGTAGGACTGTGGTGTCTAAAATAATCATTAAAATCGGTGGCTAGGACCCTGCAGTGTTATAGTAAGATGGAGGTCACTTACCTTAAAGGTTTATTTTGGTGGGGAATTCACTTATCAGTTACACAAAATGCTACTGGATCTGAAATTGAAGTTTTTAAAATTTTTTTGGTAGTAATGGTGTTCCTACTGTACACCCCTATATACACAGAGTGTGCAGACCCCTGTGTGGTGATGAAAATTAAAATATGCTTAATGTTTAACAATGCTGCACTGAGACTGTTTAGTGTCAATAGCAGATGAATGAAATACGAATATGGTGATGAGTGGAATAATGCTGCTCAGAGGAAAACCCATTCGTGACATTTTGACCACTGCAAATACTATGTGGACTGGCCTTGGATCAAACTGGGGCTTTTTTTGGTGACAGGCTAGTGACTGCCTTAGCCATGTTCCAGCCTAAAATGTAATCATTGTGTGGAAAGGTGGTTAAGCTCAATCCAAATGTGTTTTTCAAGTCTGCTCAAAATCTTTCTATGTGATCTGATTATTTGCACGTACCTACCACAACAGTCCACCTGGTGGCATGTCAGAAGTGTTAATGTGTGGAAAACATTTGTCTGACTCAGACATTTTAAAAATGTACCATTCCTTACTTCTGAATGTTCATTTAACAACAGTCAGTTCCTAAGATTTTATAGTGTCAGTGATAGTAAACTGAAGTATGAATATGGTATGTTGGCGGAATGAGACTGACAGGGGCAACCTAAGGACTTCGAGAAAAACCTGTTGCACTGGCACTTTGTCCATAACAAAACCCACAATGACTGCTCTGTCTGTGTAATAAGAAACTGTTGATGAGCAGCCAAAGTTATGGCACAGTCACACCATGTTTTAGTATGTTAATTTGGCAGCAGACATTTCATTTTCTATGTTCTACTGAATTAAGGGCAGCACATGTATAAGAAGAAATGTTTCTTTGATAAGAACAGTTCATATTAAAATAACGTAATGGCTAGTAGATGTCCAAAACTGAAGACCTGGCCATTGTGCACTGTTATAACTGTCTGCAAAACCTGTGGGGAAGAAGTCATCTTCCTCAGGCTAAAAGAGGCTGATATAAAAATGGATCACAAAGGAACAGACATAAATTGGATCAGGAAAGGGTACGCTGCAAAGTTCTTGTAACAACTACTCCAGTTGCAGATGAGAACAGTACCCCTGCTTCATGGTTGGGAGGTCCCATGTTCAAATATTGGTCCACAGGCCACCTATACAGATATTTTTTTGTGACTTTTTCCTCAGTCTCTCTAGGAAAATGCAAGAACAGTACCTCAAATTCAGCCACAAGCAACTGCATCCACACATCCTTTTTTATTCATTGTTCAAAACATTCTACCATTTAATATGTAATCTGAGCTACTGAAAGCTTTATTAGAACATCAGTAAGTCAAATCTTGGCTGGCTGAGTAACTACCAACTGCTGAAGGCAGACTCTAAACCAATGAAGCCAGTGCATACATCTTAGCCACATACATTGCATGATCTCAGGCTTCTGTTGCAATGCAGATGAGATCTATGCTCATCCAGGATATTATGCAGTGCAGAGTGCTAATTCCATACTGACATTTCAGGACAACCTATTGGTCATTGTTCTTGGATTTCTTGACCCTTGAGATGAGACCGACAGGTTGTCCCAAAATGCTGGAATGTAATTACCGCTGTATGCCGCAGAATATCCCCAGACTGCAGATCTAGCCATGTACTGTTTCATTCCACTTCCATGTTCACACTGCTGTAATAGAGACCAAATGGTTTTGTATGAACAATAAACCTTCACAACTTTTCAGTCCAATAATACTGCTTTATTTGTTAATGCAATCTTGTTGTAAAATACAAGGCAGCATTTTATGCTAATGATCTTGTTTATTGCTAATAATTTGCTAGGTATTCTGTTAACTATAAGAAATACTGGGTCTTGAAATACCTCCTTTAGGATACACTAAACATTGCAGCACACAGACGAAAGGGATAATAATATAAAGAGTATGTAAACTTGTACCTGTTGGGCCCAAATGCTACAGGCAATGCTTGTCATGCTGTTTCATTAAAACTTAACAATAAAATATTCTGTATGGTTCTGCCAGCTCTTTGCATACAAATTTATGCAATAAAAAATCAGTCTGTAACAATGTAAGATAAATTCATAACAAGTCTAGCAGAACCTGCCTCATGGGCTGGGTCAGTTTATTGCTGTGATTATGAATCACAGATTGCTACTGTGGGAATACATTCTGAAACTGATTCTACAATGCCAAGTCCATTATTGGAAATTTCTTTCCTGTTCCTATAATTATGTAAAGTGAGTTATTTCTTGGAAATATCTTTGTATTGTTAACACTTTGACTTGGTGTTAGATTCTACTTTTGTTTTATTTCCAATTTCTTTCTCCACTCCATCCCTAGCGTTGGCCTCCCAATCCCCCTTCTTCCTTTTTGGGTCTCCTTGAACACATATTCCATTCTTACAACATGACCAGCTCACATTAATGTATTAATTTGCATGAACTTTAAATGAAGAGTCTACAGGTTTCTTGCACAGAGATGCACAATATCTACCTGATCACTGTTCACTGTAAACAGCTCCATAAAAACTTTTTGAAATTTTCCTCTCAAAGTATATCCTGGGCTCATTCACTGGACCTGATTGCAGTCCATGCTCCTGAGCCAGACTAATAAAAGGTTTACTAAAGATTACTCCCATTTTGAGATGCAACAGCTCAGATTTAATTTGCTTGTGTAAGCTTAAAACATTTATTAGCTATCATTATATGTATCTTACTTGTTTCACAAATTCAATACACAATATATTATTACAAATTTTAAGAAGCTGACTTGTGTATGCCTCATTAGCAGCCACTTTCCTTTGGACTCTACATTGATGGCCAAAAGAAACATACAGTATCCTTTACATCACATTTATTTAAATGTAAACAACCTGCATCCTGTTCAGGTTAACGATCATTAAAATTGGAACCCAAGGGCACTGAGGCAGGCATTCCATCGACACATTACCTGATGTATTCCCTCTGGGAGAGAACTCACCAGGCTGCTGTTGCAAAAACCGCACAATCATGGCACCAACTTCTTTTCTTCACCCTGAATCAACATCCTTTCAGTGGTTAGGAGTTTGAAGGCCCTTGACATTACCATCAAATGTTTTTCATCATGCCTGCAATGGGTGTATTGTGTTGTATGATGTATGTCCCTATGGCACACAGTGCTGAGGACAGTCTGAGCTGTATGCAATTGTGGGTGTTGCACGATCCTCCATATGGCCTGATCTTTGACCACATCACTTTCATGTGTTCAGCCTCCTTAACAAAGGGTGATGAAGACATGAAGGTCACAGTGTTGCAGGAGGTCTTGCGGCAGGCCATGAATTTCTTTGTTGGTGGAATCCATCAACTGGTGTGTAAATGGGATGCCTGCCTCAGTCAGTGTGGGAAATTTTAATGGGTTCTGCTCCTCTGCTGACAAGAATCCCCAACAGTTTTTATTTGGAAAAGTCGAACAGGCTTCATGCATTAATATAATATAAGCAAACATCAAAATTATGGTATAAGTGACCACAAAGCTAACCTAAGCCTGTCCAATGTTTGCAGGACCTGGAGCCATTGCCAAACTTTTATATACAATGGCGAGAAACAAAGGATTAATATACGATCATGACTGGTGATCGATGAACTGGAATGGATTTAGAAGAAGTGGTCATGGCCTAACTGAAGTATTACCCCTGCATCTGTTTTGATGACTGGGAAAAACCATGAAAACCCTCAGTCAAGCCAGTCAGTGTTCCAGCCAAGATCGGAATGAGGCAACTCATGGCTGTAAGTCAGAAGCATTATAGATTCAGTTAGGCTGCTTGGTATTGCATGTGCGCGTGAACAGGGAGAAATACACAAGTAGTTAAACCAAATAATACATCATATCAGGATTATATATTTTTTGAACAAAAGGACTTAACATTCAGAAAGATCTGAACTCACTGACTTAATGGGCTTCTTTAATAATTTAATGTATTAAAATTAATTTTGGGGGGTTTTCAGTCATCTAGTGCGTTACAATTAAGTTCTCTTCCCACTGTAACAGAAAGATCTTTACAGTTCTTTTCTGACACCAGCACAATCATCTAGTGAAAGAAAATATTTAGGGTCACCTGTAATGAATGCTTCATGAAATTTACACTAACACAGGTTTTAAACTGGTGTTGGAACATGCTGTGTTCACTGATTTGACTTTAGTTCATTTTAAAGAATGTAAATAACTATGTATTAACAACATGTTTTGGAAGCAGGCCTGAAGACAGGGGCCAATCCTGTCCCTTAAACACATTTTTGTTTTAATACATTAGACAATGGAAGTCCACAAAGTTGATGATTTTAGATGTGAAATATGTCAGACCCTTGCAGAATAGTGTTCCAGTAGTTGTGTAATAAAATCAAACATTAAAACATAAAATAAACCCAGCACTGTATTTCATTGGCCAGTAGCATCATACTTATTCACAGCCATACCAAGAAGCATTTGGCACCATTTTTCAACACCCAGAAGGAATGAAATTATAGTATGAGCACTCAGTCTAGTCTCTGCAAACTTCTACTTTTCAAAAGACGTGTGATGAAACCTGACAAATAACAAACTTGAGCCTTCCCAACTCTGCTCCTGGCTCTCACTTAGAGTGACCTCAAACAAGCAGCCTGTCAGTTCATTTTATGTGGCCCTGTAACTGACCTTATTGTAATTGCAGAACATGGCCCGGTTCAGTGTCAAAGAATTTTTTTATTGAAATATATTTATATATATTTTTAAATCCAGCAACATAAAGGTTCAAGGTGGTTTCCAATTCCTGGCTTGCTACATATAACCCACGTCAGTAATGAATTAACAGAGATATGGGGTTGTACACCTCTCACTCAGTGTGATGCTCGCAATGCTGAACGTCAAGCTAAACTGATGGCATTTAATGGCCTTCCTTATGCAGTTGTCATTTAAATTCTAGTCTTCTGTTGCACCCACCAGGCATTTAATTTTGGTGCAAAGGGTTACTTGCATTTAATCTACCCTCTTTCTGGCTTAAAACTACAAGCAGCTCACTCTGAATTTCAAAATTATTCATTTGGCCTTTGTACAATTTGAGGCCCCAGTTCTAAGCTGCAGATTGGCATACATCATCACTCTTCCATTTCAATATTTTCATGCAGGGACTACACTGATTGCTCTACTTACAGTCACAACTATCCTCAGAGGCACTGAAGTACCTATCTGTCATTGCTGACCTGTGTGCAACTTGACCCTACTATTTTCATAGTTAAAAATTCTGATTCACTCAGTCATATAACACCAAAACCATTAATTATGCTCTCAATTTTACCACTGTTTTTAGTCACAATGGTAATACTTTCCACACGTATGCAGTATTCCCACAGCTTACATATCTGATGGTCCTGACCAAAATGAACACAATAATGAAACCAAATCTGAAAGGAACACTTGTGTGGGACAAAAAACTACTCTGGCATTTGATGATTTGCAGCTCGTACTGCAGATGCATTTTACCAAAGACTGATACACATTCGTGATAATTCCACTCCATATGAAGTCACAACCCAATACCAAAAATCATGGCATGTAAGTTGCACATTTTGATTCTTTCAGAGATACCAAAAATTTGTTTGGCACTTCAGGCAGGAGAGACAGATGCTCTGTATATCAGCTTGGGCTGTACAAGCTAACAGCATCCTCAACAAACCAACAGCCTATACACATTACAGTTTCTCTCTAATGTTCCTCCAGTATTCAATAAACAGCTACTCTGAAGTGAGCATATGCATTATGTGCCACAGGCCTACTCTTGTCTCAAATGGCTTCAGTTCCACCCCTGTGGCACCGCATGTCAACATTTATGAAACCCCAGTCCCAATGTAAGGTGCTTTTGAAGGATTTTAAATGGGAATTAAAACCTAGCAATGATTTCATCCAGTTTCTCTTTAATTGGCACTGCTCTTAATACGACTGGTCTGTCTCAACTTATTTATGACTGTATAAGTAGTATGTCAATTTGGAACTGTAATATCTTGAAATCTACATCAGAATCTTACATTACACTCATTATCTCAAATGCGGAACTTTCTGACAAGATGGGTGCTGAAAATCTCGCTCCCACTGGGATTTGATCCCTGTACTGTCCAGTCTGTAGCAAGTTGCTATACAGACTACATCTTCCTGGCCCCCTTTACTGAAGCAGCACTGAAGAGGAACTGCCATGTATAATGAAAGGCCTGCTTTGTCAGTGCTGCTAGAATCATGCATCCATGCAGCTGATGCTGATGCAAGTAATGTCTCAAGCAGCAGCTATCAAACTATTACACTGAAAAGATACAGAAAAACTTTCTCAAGTATTTAATGACACTGTAAAATAAATTAAATACTGACGGATGAATGACAGCTACTCTCCTGCTTGTCAGAAGAGGCGAACATGCTACTCAGCTATGCTTTCGCTAATATTAATTAACTTCATGGTCAAATTTTTGAGCCCAGTCCAGTATTCCATCCCTGCACATGAAAACAGTATCACGTCTTTCAAATTTTTAAACGGAATTTTATCAAAAGCATTAATTGGTTAGTTTCTTGCTGTGGAATTGTTTAAACAAAATGTCACAGCACTCAGTTTGTTGGGTGAAACAGTTCAATTCCTAATAGTAGAAGGTACATTGTGGAATATAGTTCTTAACTTTATTGGGAGGGTGGGGGGTGTTTGTGTTAAGAAGGAAATTTATTCATGAACATAATCAACTCCACCAATTTACTGTTAACATCCTGTAGCAGGAATTTCCATCTGTATGCCAGCAGAAATTGTCACGCCCTCTGAGGGTATCTTGGATGCCCGCTAGAATTTTAAATTCTATGTAGAAAGATTCAGGTTTTCTTATGCTTAATTAAGCACCACACCATAAAATGTATGTGGGGGATGGAGGAGTATAGTTCTGCCACATTAACCTTGGCAGCTTCACATCCCTGATTTTTTTTGCACCTGGGGATACAGTCATGGCATCCAGTGCATAGGATGATGGGTATGGCCCACAGCCACCCCAGATGCTGTGAGGGGGATCCACCCCAATTCCCCAGTTATCCAGCCCACAGACTAGTCACTATATGGAGCCATAACAACCCATTCAACAACACAGTTGTCACTGATGGTCTTAAAGCATTGTGTTAAAGGGCACATAAGCCTAATATTTTGTAAGACACTGACCTACTATTCATTAGGTTTTTTTAGATGGTACATGTCAGAACAACTTTTTACAAAATGTACTGCTGCAAGAAAAGTAGGTTCATAGTTATTCCCAATCTAATTGCTTTAATCTGCCAGATTCATGGGTTGCCGCCTATAAACTGCATGTTCTCCTATATACTGGCGAGCTTGACAGAAATATGTTTACTGCATGTACTGCCTCCTGTAATTATTCAAATATCCTGCCTAGTGGCTACAGAGTATATTGAGGTTTCTTATGGTTCTCAAGTGAACAATGTATATATCCTTAAATAGCATAATTGATTGGTCTTTGTAATAAGAGTGTTCTCTGTGAGGTAGGAAATTATTTTAAATATTATATAGACAAACTCTGTGCTTCAAAGGGTTCAAAAAATCTGCAGACAACACAAACCTTAACATAACCAAACTCTTTCAGACTGTAGTTGTGCTAAGTACAGATAAATCGAGATAAACTATGTTTAACTTACCCTCCACTTCAGACGAATAAGGTATTAAATGAAGTCTTCCACCAGTCCATTTGTCACATTGATTTGACACCTAGCACAAGTACCTTATTACTTGCAGTGTAATAACTTGAAGGAAGTCAATTTGGAATTCTTAAATGAAATTTTTTCAATATAAATTAAGCACAATATATAATAAATGTGGAAAGAAATAACTAGCCTAAATCTGAATGCCAATGAACACAACTCAATGCAATATCTCTTGAAAGTCGTGACAGATTAGTCAATCATGTACGGGGCATTCTATTAGGTTTCAACCATAAATATTGATGACCTATTTAAAACTTTAATTTACATGTATTCTGATCACTAATTATTTCTTTAAGTGACAATTTGAAACTTTCGATACAGCATTTTGCGAGGACTTGCTAGTTTAGCCAAGGATGCTTCAAGCACTCTGCAGCTGTTGCACGCCGGTTAGGATCGAAGTCCAGCATTGGAAGCAAGAATGAAGTGAATTCCTGTGCTTCAGTGTCACTCCAGTCATACTTCTCTGTTAAAACTTCAAACAAACCCCAAGGTTTTAGTTCTGTAATATGCCGCAATTCACACTTCTTGTTGAAGAACTGACGAGAATGTTTCCCGGACATTGCTATTCTCCTTGGAATTTCCCCCAGAAGCTCAATAATATGGGCCAAATGATCCTCATCACGTGTATAGTCTTGGCCAGAGTAAGACTCAAACAAGTAATCACCAGTTGCAAGTTCAAATGCCATACAGGCTGTGCTCCAGATATCTGCAGATGTTCCATACCCAGCTCCCAACAGGACCTCTAATGAACGATACTGACGAGTCTGTATGTCTTCTGTGAAATGTCGATTCACCCAACAAGCATTGCCTAGATCAGCTATCTTCACATTCACATCACACTCTTCCTGTGCAGGATCTGGTTCATGCATTTGGAGTTCTTTGCTGAATGTTGTGAATTCATTTCGAGAGTTAGGGAATACTGGAAACTTCTTACTCTTTTCTAGTGCTTCTTCTATGATCTTCACTTTACCATCTCCAGAATCGGTCTCACTTACACAATCCCCACAGCGCTTCCTGTCATGTGATTGCTGTGAATTTGTGGTGTCTGTCCCTTCTAGTTCACTATTTCCTATGGATTTGTGGCTGGGTTCTGTCTTATCATAGCCATTTTGGTAAGATGTATTTATGACTGTGGATTCACCTGAGTTATCAATCTTGTCCTTTTCATCATCTTCAAACTTCTCTGGCTGCTTTACGGCCAAGTCACTTTCTACCATTGGAGTATGATGAATGCTCTCTGCCAGGCGTTCTCTCTGCTTCTGCTCCTCTATTTCCTCAATTTGTTCCATTTGCTTTTTCAGTAGCTCTGTTTGTCGCTTTGCTTTCTTTTTTAATTTCTTCTTTTTATTTTTTGACATTTTGGCATCTAGATTGGGCTCTTGAAATTCTTCTGGAGCAGTACTAATCAAAGAAACAGGCAATTTTAGACCCATTGTATGAAGCTCAGTAGCTTCTGAAGCTAACCTCCTTACACAGGCCTCATCAACACAAATTAGAACATTTTCTGGTTTGATATCAGTGTGGATTATTTTGCACTTTGTGTGAAGATAATCTAACCCTTCCAAGACTTGCCTAATTATTGATTTCACATTTGCGCGAGGTATCCCACGATAATTGCTTTTGATTATTAATTTCAAGAGATTGTGGCCAAGCACTTCAAACACCATGCACACGTGAGTGCCATTCACACCGCTGAGTTTGAAGTCGTTCAGTAATTGCACGGTCTTATTTCTCTTTGGATCGTTGGCATCAGCATCACGAACGGTTTTAAGAAGTTTTATTTCGTCTAGTGCAGTTTCAGTAAAATGCGATGCACTCTTAACCACTTTCAATGCAACAAACTGTTTATCTACAAGATCCCAGCATAACCACACCGTAGAAAAATGACCCCAACCTAATTTTCTGGCAACACGGTATCTACCCTGGAAGCAGTCGCCAATCCTTACTGGATGATATCCACCTTTACAATAATCCAATGGATCTTCTTGCTCTTCCTCGTCCGAACTAAAATACTCATCCTCGTCTTCTTCTATTGTTTCATTAGAGGAAGAATGAGAAGGTTCTACCTTGTTTGAGTAGCGGCGAGTATCTCTGTTGCCAGTTGAACCATGTTCTTCATTTTTTCCTTTCCTCTTACCGGGTTTATGACGCTTCTTTTTGGCTTTTATAGCAAGAACTCTTCTATTTACATCGGGTTTCAAATTCATTTAGTAATTTTTAATGGCACTTAGTCAAAATACGAACGGTATAATTTGATTATGGCGGCCGTCTACAACAAAACATCTACTATTCCAGATGGCGCAGCAAACATACTACTGCGGCAACTGAAAAAATAAGATGCAACGTACAAATATCTGACCTGTTACGACCCATGGATCGTTAATTATCATATTAAAAACTCGATAATATTCTTTGAAGTGATGTTTAGTGATCGTTATCCGGTTTCATACAGTACGTTAAAAACGTCAATTTATACCAATGATAAGCTACTAACGAAACAGTTATGTCACAGGGATCAGCTGATTGAGTCTGGACGTCCTATTTTATAACGTATATATCGTTAGTTAATAAATAAAACAGAATACATGTGAGTATTGACCTTGATTTTCTGTCCAAACTTTTGGCGATATGCTACCGATACGGCACACTACGCTCCGCACGTTCTCGTCTGTAACGCAATCACAGTCACCATGGATCACACCTTCTGCCATATTCTGTCACGCAGATCATCGTATACACAGATTACTACCTAAGTACATACCATGGGTGGCACATGAATACAGAAATTACACGGGTTAGTACAATATTTAACCGTCAGATTGCGCAAATGCATATCCATGAAAAGAGCGGGAGAAGTTGCGTTGAGCGTTTGGTTGAGTAGTGGGTTGTTTGTGTAAGCGGGAGAAATGTCGCAAACGTTTATTACCGGCTATTTTAGTAAACGCAAAAGAACAGGAGACGAGATAAGGAATCACAAAAAAGTGTTAGTGCTTGATCATCGTGATTCCGAATCAGATGTGTCCGTAAGTAAGGAGGTCTGTGTTAATCATACAGTGTCGGGAGCAGGTACGCCAGAAGCGTTACATTCTGTTTATAAAAACAAGATTATAGTTGAGGATGTTTCGAAGGATTTTACGAATCAATTGATACGTGAATATACGAACCATATAGAATGTAAAACTCAAGGCAAGGCTTTAGGAAAACATGCCCAAAAAAGTTCTCAGCGGAGGTGCAAGAGGACTACTGGTATATCTTCCAAGGCTGTAGCCCAAAGCACTATTCGTCAGAGCCTTTTTAAAACGTATGGGGCCCAAAGACTTGATAAAGAACAACCTGTGAATGGTGTTTCTCCCGCAACAGTGCAAACATCTTTGGAAGATGAAACTCTTGTGGTAAGATTGTGTCCCATGAAAGTGGATGCCTTGTTTGAGTTACCATACTAACGTAGTTCAGGGATGTTGTATCATGTACCTTTGTTATGAAGTAGTATGCTTAATGCCTGACTAATGTGAGTGAAGTCATGAGGGGAAAAAATTGTAGTTTAAGTGGAGGTACTTCTGCCATTGTTTGTGGGAATCACATGTTTACACTTTTATGAACTCCATCTGTAGCCAAATAAGTATTTAAGTGAGAGGCTGGTAGCTAAGATAGCAAGGGGCATTACACAGGTTGTGAAAACTATTGACATGCACTGATGTTACTGGATGCTAGATTTATGTTTATTAATATACTTCTTACCAGTGAATACCTATTCTCATTGCAAGGGAAGATTTAAAAAAAAAATTCAGAAATATACTGTATAAATATGAAACAAATGGGACTCTCATTTACCAAATGCTAACCTCCTCACTAGGTGTGTAGTATGCAGGAATCTATACTTCCCCAAGAACTAGTCACAGCCCACATTATCCATTATATCCCTTACAAAATATGGACCCACCTGTTGTCTGGTGTTCTTATTGGACTGCTTGACCCCTGAAGATGAGACTGATGGGCTGTCCTGAAACATCAGTAAATCACTACCAACATAAACTGCATAACATCTCAGATGAGTGAAGGACTCATGAAGGAAGCAAGTTACATAGTGCTCATCCATTTAATGTCAAAATCTTGAACTACAGAATAAAAGTATTTAAGCCGGCACTGAAAGATCATCTCTTAGCTTACACCTTTTACCATGTAGAGGAATTGTTTTCAGCTGCAGGTGTATAAGTAGTGTACATATTATTAAATAATTTTTGACACAAATATCTTGCTTTGTTTTCAATCTGTACAATGTAATTTCCTTACACGATGGCTGTATATAGCCTGTCAAACCATTTGTTTCATACTTGTTTTAAATGGGGCCTTCGTTATATGATAGTGTATAAACCCAATGTAAGGTCTTAAGGAGTCTATGCCTGCTTGCTTCTACAAGCATGTCTGTAGAATCATAATTAAAGAACCTTGTATTATATTTATGCCATGACATGTTATGAACATTAACAAATAGTATTTTTTTCTATATGGAATTCTGTATTTGAGAGGATAGTATTACTGTTCACCTGCAAGGAAGAACATAGCCATCATGCTTCCCACACAGTCTATCTGCAGCCTCCATACTTGTGACATGCAGTTGGCAATGCATGGAGCAAATTTTATTGCAAAGTACCATCTGTACACAATAATTGAATATCAATTGTAGTTTTACAACTGGTTAATCGGGCTACATGTTTCGGCTGTTTTATCCGGCCATCATCAAGCCTACAGAATAATATTGTCAATTAAGGTACATTCGGTAACTCTACCAATGAGATCCCATTGGTGTCATTCAAATTCAAGATAAAAGCCAGTCAGACACTCTCCATCTACCACTACAAGAAGTTGAAAATTAAGGTACTAAAATATAACGCTGATATTTTCTTTAACAAACAGTGTCTTACCAAAAAGATTATTCCAAATTATGAAATAAACAATGGGATCCCTTTGGTAGAGTTAACGAATGTAACTTAATTGACAATATTATTCTGTAGGCCTGATGATGGCCGGATAAAACGGCCCAAACTTGTAGCCCGATTAACCAGTTGTAAAACCACAACTGATATTCAATTGTTGTGTATTATGGTACTTTGCAATAAAATTCATTACACATGCACAACGGAGTGACATCATTGAAATTCAAAATGCTTGGAACAGTGCTGTCAGAATAGTGATAACCATGTTACCATGCAAGAAGGAGGAGCACTGCAAGGCATTTGTAATGCACTGTGATGAAGATCAGACAGACTATTTGACAGCTATGATGATGGAAGAGTAGGAGAAATATAGCATGGACACTGTTACAGTTTTGTGTTTTGCATTGTGGTGGATTTATTTGATGCAAGTCATACTTACAACTTTGATCTTTTGTTGATGCTTATGACTGTCATTGTGGTGCAGTGTTGTCACATAAAATTCCAATACATAAGATGCAGGCAGTTTAGTGGTATCTATTTATACTGTGTAGTACTGACTCTTCAGTGTTGGTGAGGGGTGGGAGAAGTCTGTAGTTAGCCAAGAATGTGAATGCAGTGCTGTGGTTTGTACTTGGTTTGGACTTCTTCTCACTTTTCTGTAACATGAATGTCTTACCTGTTACAGTATAAGAGGCTAGAGTTTGTTTAGATTCCATAGGTCCTTAATCAAACTAAACCACAAGATGTAGAACATGTCATAACACAACTGCAGAACTTATTTCACATATAAACTCTCTCTTTTTAATTACGCAGAGAGAGAATAGAATATGAGTTCTAGCCCTTAAGGACCTGATGCACAGCCTTCTACAAGCAGGCCCACTGTGCCCCCTTATACACTGACCTTTCTCTCTACAGCCTTCGTCAAGGGCTGGATTGGTCTTGGATAAGTTTTCCTAATAACCTCTAGGTTCAGCTTGCTGGAGCCCAGAGAGAAATATCCCTTAGAATTTTGTGGTCAAAAATAAGGCCACAAACCTCTAAGTTATGCAAAACAGAAAAATGTATCAAGTACAGGTTCAAGCCCCCAAAAAAAATATTGGCCGAGCCCACCCTTGCTAAGTGCCTTAGGTCCCCCTTATGGACACCTATGAAAGAAATGCTCTGTTTCTAGAGCCTTCCATTACATGTCTCTCGTAGTCCTCAGTGTAGGAGCCCTCCTTCCAGGTTCCCCTCAAAGAGCTCCCATAGAGAGAGACGCTGTGTTTACAGAGAGCTCTTTTACTGTCTCTCAAAGTCTGTGGTAAATGACCCCTACTTCCAGGTTCCTTAGAGGGAGACATTCTGTCTCCAGAGCCCTCCATCTGTCTCTCAAAGTCCCTGGTAAAATAAGCCCCCTTCACGTTACCCAATGGGGCCCTTGTGGAGAAAGCTACCTGTTTCCAGAGCCTTCTTTAAATATCTCTCGAAGTCCCCAGTAAACAAGGTGTCTTGATAAAGCAAAATGTGATCTTCCTCTCAAGTCTGGTAGAGCAGCACCCCCTCCATGGTCCCCCAACATGGCCCCTATGGAGAGAGTTGCTGTTTCCAGAGCCAGTAGTTTATTTATTTATATCTCTCAGATTCCCCAATTAAGGAGCTCTCCCACGAAACAGGGGGAAACGTATGGGCACCATCCATTGAGTCCACCCGTGCAGGAAAGGCATACACACAATGGAATGCGGCCTGGTTCCCCAAGGTAATTGTTTATGACACTGCTGTTACTACCTCAGTGCCATGCAGTCTTCAGCATGATACTTTCCACCTTGGCTTGGGTAGACCAGAGCCCCATTAACCAGCATGTGTCATAGTACCCCTCTACAGGGTATCCCTTCCACACCTGTTACTGTCTCCCACTTGACCCAGGGTACGGATCTCCATGTAACCCTCAGGTACAGACAAAGGGTTGGATTTATGGGAGGTGAGAGAGAGTGTGTCCTTAGTTTATCTGGTCCAAGTTGTTGGTCTTTTCCTGTGGGTTTCCTTGTCACATGGCACTTTGCTGACTCAGCAAGTTGTCTACCTTCTGTGTTATCGCAGAGACATTATGTCCGCACAGAGTTATCAATGGTCAAGGACCGTAAATTCACACCGACATGTTACCTACATTACACTCTTTTTGAACACCAAAAATACTAGTGTGTGTGTGCGCGCGCGCGCATGTGGGTGTGCGTGCGCTTTTTTT
>Ga0123355_10002229_pt1 | contig 27364 bp, 25 predicted proteins | sample TergutEmb28metaG_3_FD_89872 | JGI IMG/M metagenome (GOLD analysis project Ga0123355, IMG submission 89872) | Embiratermes neotenicus P1 segment gut microbial communities from Petit-Saut dam, French Guiana - Emb289 P1 | ecosystem: Host-associated > Arthropoda: Insects > Digestive system > Gut ... | reverse complement strand
TAAGCAAGAACTCAAAGCAGGAAAAATCATCGCACTTGACCCTGCACCTGACCTAACTGTCGAAGCAATAGACAATACCACCCGTATCGTAGCACAAATGGGAGTACCACCTTTCGTCGAGGCGCATAGAGCCGGGGCAGATGTGATTCTTGCAGGACGAGCTTACGATCCCTCAGTTTTTGCAGCGCTTGCAGTATCAGAAGGCTATGACATGGGTCTGGCGACCCATCTCGGAAAGATACTGGAATGTGCTGCAATCTGTGCTATACCGGGCAGTGGTTCCGATTGCATGTTCGGCTATATCGGCGAGGACTACTTCCGCATCGAACCTCTCAGCCCGACACGCAAGTGTACAACCGTATCAGTCGCAGCTCACACACTTTACGAAAAAACCGACCCGTGTATACTTCCCGGGCCGGGCGGACATCTTGACTTGACCGAAACAAAATTCGAACAGGAAACAGAAAACACAGTCCGTGTCAGCGGCAGCAAGTTCATACCAAGCGAGACTTACTCCCTAAAGCTTGAAGGAGCAAGAAAAATAGGATACCGCACCGTCTCGATAGCCGGCACACGTGACCCGATAATGATGCAAAAAATCGACGACATAATAACAGGAGTAAAGGAAAGAGTAGAAGATAACTTCAAAGACAAGAACTTAAAGTACAATCTAAACTTCATAGTCTATGGACGTGACGGAGTTATGGGCAAACTCGAACCGTTAAGAGAAACCTCGCAGTCACATGAGTTCGGGATAATTATAGAAGCAGTAGCCGAAACACAAGAACTGGCAAACACGATATGCGCAACAGCACGCTCAACAATGCTGCACTACGGCTACGAAGGCCGCCGCGCAACAGCAGGCAACCTAGCGTTCCCATACTCACCAAGCGACTTCAAAGCAGGAGAAGTCTACGAATTCAGCGTCTACCATCTACTACTCGTAGACGACCCAACCTCCGTATTTCCGATAGATTATAAAGAGTTGTAGGAGAAATAGTTATTCCACAAACGAGCAAATCAAATCAATGACCTCATCGACGATATTATAAGGTGCGGTTTCTTTGTACGAGATACCTCTGGCATATATATCAATACATTTAACATGCTCACACAAGATTTCTCCGTTCGTATCTGTGCGGTCATCTAAAGCAACATGGGTCGGAAATCCGCTTATAGTAGAAGTGATGGGACACACCATACCCATTCGCGTTCTTTTATGGAAACTGTCGTTGCTTACAACCAATGCCGGTCGCATACCTTTCTGTTCAGAGCCAACTTGAGTGCTGAAGTTGATATATACTATATCCCCTTGTGTTGGATTATATGACATCTACCACACCTCTTCTCCTACCGGTTCACCCCAGTCATATTCCGAACATGTATGGCTTCCGTTGTAGCTTTCAAAACGTTCATCGAGACTTCTATTTGCTCTTCGCCTGCGCGAAGCTTTTCTAATTATTATAGAATCATCGACCATCATAATGTTAACCTTATCATTTTCCTGAAGAAGTAGAGTTTCCAAAACTATTTTTGGTAATCGCACCGCTTGGCTGTTACCCCATTTTTGAATTGTTGTAGTCATATCGATCATCCTCCTCGCATACAGTATATACTATGTATCTACATTTGTCAATATACAAAGTATGTTTTTTCCGCTTCTTTGTATGACGAAAAGACTGAGCTTTTTAATTCACGCCACGGTAGTGTGTTGATTGTAGAGTTTGTTGTGTAGAAAAGTCACCCATAGGTTGCGTATATGATTCTTATCGTACATATAAATACACTTTTTTTAGTGATGCTGTATTTTGAAGATATTATTCTTGTAACATCACTTATTTTATTACGTTCTTGTGCGATTATGGCTGTGTACTAAGTGGAAGCATAACGTTTTCCATTATTTGAACTGGAACAGGACTTTGCCGAAGAGATCTGTCTCCAATACCAAGCTCTCCTGACGTGTTGTTTCCCCATGTCCATAAAGTACCATCTATTTTTAGTGCAATAGTATTGAACATGCCTGCTGAAACTAATGATACATCTTCCATAATCATTACAGGTTCATCCTTATACTCTCTTGTTCCATCTCCAAGTTGACCTTCGCGGTTACTTCCCCAAGCCCAGAGGGTCCCGTCTGTCTTTATTGCCATAAAATGGTAATACCATGATGATATATATGTTACATCATGCATAATAACTCTAGCATCACCGCTAGAATCATGGGCTAGAACACGCCCATCTGTTACTAAGTATATCTGACTGGTGTCTCCCCACGACATCATACTAAACTCGTTAAAAACCTCATCCCCAATAATAACTTCTACCTTTGCAGGTGTTGACCCTGTGCCTATACCCCAAACCCATAAACTATGATCCATTTTCATAGCCATAGTTTTATTACTTCCAGGAAACACACGAATTACTTCATCCATAATCATAACTGGAGTATTACTTTGCTTGTCTGTTCCAAGTTCTCCCCAGTCGTTTTTTCCCCATCCCCATAGGGTATTATCAGATTTTATTGCGAAAGTAGTTGTACCACTTGTAGAGACGTAAATGACATCATCCAATACTTTTACCGGAGCATTCCTGTCTTCGTAAGTGCCGTCGCCGATTGTGCCATAAAAATTATTTCCCCAAGTCCAAAGAGACCCATCGGATTTAATCGCAGCACTACACCATGAGCTCGATGAAACAAAAGCAACATCATCCAATTTCTTTATAGGACTATACATGTCATTTGCTGAATCACTAGATATACCTCTTCCTATTCCATTTTCTTCAACTGTTTGTGGGTGTGCTGATCCCCATACCCAAAGGGTTCCGTCATTCAATATAACCATACTGTAACCAGAGCCTGTTGATACTGTTTGCATAATTAGCTCGTTCATTTCAGTATGCGTTTCAACTTGCTCAAACTTATCAATCCCTTTATTGTAGTAAACAGGTTCATCATACATACTCATTAGTATAGGCAATGCAACTGATGCCGTTACAATGACTGCAGCAGCGGTTGTTGTCGCGACTGCTACTGTTTTTGCACCAATTGCAGTCATCACAGAACCTGAAGTTGCTGTTGCTTGTGTAGCTACCCCAGTGCCTATACCTGTCGCCGCTCCTATTCCTGTGCTTATCCCAACAGCGGTCTCTATCGCAGTCAGTCCTGCACCGGCGGCTTCGCTCGAGAGAGACACAGTATTTGCGTAGTAACGTAGAAAGAACGGAAGGAATATGAACAGTCCACGGACGCGGAGCTTGATGCCTTGCTTTTCTTTTTCCAAGACCATGTCTTTTAGTTTTGTTCTTGCATAGTTTAAGCGCGACTTGACTGTGCCGGTCGTTGTGTTGGTGAGTGCCGCTATATCAGCAACACTACGCTGTTCAATGTAGTGGAGAATCACGGCATCTTTTTGATCTATAGGTAAGTTTGCGACCATTTCCAAGACGATTGAACTATGTTCTCTTTGAAACAAGTTGCTTTCAGGTGAACTACTGGTTCTTTCGTCTTCTATTTTTTCGAACACAGAGACTTTATCGTCATCGCTTTCATCTATTGTTATCTCAGTGCGTTTGCGCTTTTCCAGCTTATTCAGACAGGAGTTGCGAGTTATCGTCATAATCCATGGCAACGCTTTTTTATAGTCTTGAATTGTACGGATTTTATTATATACCTGAATATAAATGTCCTGCACTGCATCGTCTGCATCTGCATGGTTTTTAAGATAGGTATTCGCAGTTACACAGACTTTCCTATAGGTCTTGGTGTAGATATCGTTAAATGCTGATTCATCTCCTTGGATAAAAGCAATTACATTGTCCTTTAAAGACATATGAAATTGATTTTTACTTTCCCTGTAATCATGTGCATCGGTATCTTGCGTGGGCTGAAGCACATCAAACTGAGTTCCGCAGTTCTCGCAGAATATTGCGTTTTCGATATGTGCAGTACCGCATTTCATGCAAAATCTATCCATTGCGACTCCTATCTATAATAAAATATCATTTTATGCTTCGAAAATAACATAAGTTGCGCCTGTTGTATTATGCCCTGCGGGAAAGCCACGGCTATCAAGTCGAATTATACTGTCAACACTGATTTTTTGAACGTCACCGCGTACCCCTTCTATCGTTACTAAATACGTATATGTGTGATGCACCATAAACTGGGTTGAGATATGTTGGTTCATAAAAAACATTTCTGTACTAAAAGTACCTTCATCTGTTGTGAGTATAACTTTGCTGCCTCCGACCCACCCAGGCTTGTATGTGCTGCTCGAGTTATTGATTACTTCAATGGTTACGGTATAGCTATCTATACTTTTTACTACTCTTGATGCAAATATATTTAAATCGCCGTTGTCCAAGTTTGGTGGTTCCGGCTCAATCGCACTTATTGTGTTATTTACTATTATTTTAAACCCGTCGTCACGTTGAGTTGTACGGGATACACCTTCATCAATAGTTCTTAAAATGCCATTGCTGATGACTGTGATTGCAACACTGAACCCGTCAAAACCATTTAAGTTGCCAACACTTTTTAGTTCAATATCCTCAAGAACGTATTCGCTTTGTGACAAATAATCATCGATACTTTCTAACATGCCTTCCCTAGTATTGCCTGTAGCTTCCATAGATTCTTCATCAAGCAGGCTGATAGCAAAATCAACATGGTTTTTATAGATACAAGTATAAAAAAGCTCTACTACCTCCATCGCTGATAGAGCGGATAAATCTATTTGTTCTGGGTCAAATTCAGGCTCAGGTTCCTTGTCCTCTTTTGATTCATGTTCAGATTCCGAGTTTATGCTTGGGAACTCTAAATCCCACAGAACGACAGTCTCACCCGGATCGCCTGTTCTTGCTGGTAATCCTCTCCCACTCAGTTCTATTAGGTTTGTTATACTTATTCGTTTCACATTCCCACTTGCTCCTTCGAACTGCACAAGCACCTTGTTAGTGCCATGGGCTGGAACTCTTGTAAAGTGAGGAAAAGATTCACTATATGTGGAAACATCTGTTTCTATAATAATGCTTCCAGTATTGACCCATCCAAATTGAAAGTTAACACTAGACTCATTTACAAAATCGGATGCCACAGCAAATCCGTTGACAGTATAAAAGAAAGAGGTATCAATCGTTAGTTTTTCATTGTTAACATTCCAGGAAACAGTACAGCTCATGTCACTCACGTCGATAATATTACCTGCAAGAACCTTGTAACCATCATTACTTTTTATTACATACTGGTTTGGTTCATTAAAAGTTTCTTGCTCCCCGTTTACGGCAAGTCTTATCCTCACACGAAATCCTTCATACCCGTCTATATCACCAATGCTTTCAACAAGGATATTTTCGAGAGTAATATCATTCTCAAAATGCATATCAACAACTCTCTTCCTCCAGTCGTCAACAGACTCAAATGCTTCCGCGCGGAGAGCAAGAGATTGCTCGTCAACATATCTAAGAGCATCATCAAAACGGTTTTCATATAATGCAGTAAAGTATGCTTCTACCACTTCAGCGGCACTCATGGAGCTAATGTTTTTTATACTTGTGGGTAAAAGCTCATTTATTGCATTACAAGCTGTGGTTGTCATTAGGATCAAGACTGTGAGCATGAGTATCATACATAGTATAAAAGTTCTTCTAATCATTTTTCTACCTTTCATTTTATAGTCAGTTATGTATTTTTTGTTCTTCTATCTACTAAGACAATCGTAAATCAAATTTGGTTTTAATAATGTGGAGAAATTTTATTCTATTAACATTTTCATCATCACAAATTCATTTTCCATTAACACTATTTCTCTGGGATGCTTAATACCATAGCACAGAGCTCTTAAACGAATCAATACACATATAATGAGTGATATTTGATAAAAATACGTATGTTTTCATCATTTTATTGCGTATTGAATGTTGATTGTTTTGATGTGCTAATATAGTTCGATTGCGTTACAAGCGAAAGTAATGAAAGATAAGCGTCGATTAACCCCGGTGCTTCTTTTTTTTAAATTATTCTTTAAGAAAATAAAACCAAACGTGATTTTGGTTTGTCTACAGTAATAGAACGCAAAAAACACTGAAAAAACAAGGAGAAGAAGAGGCATGATTATTACAACTAAGGAATCAAAACAATTAATAAAATCGGAGGGATTTAGAATTATGAAAAAAGTAGTTATGACAAAAAGAAGCATTGCATTAATTAGTGCATGTCTATTTACATGGTTACTCGTACTATCAGGATGCAGTGGTGCTAATCTTGATGTTTGTACACTTGAGAACTCACTCGAGGGAAATAGCATGGCTAGCACTGGCTTGCTCGAAGATGCTATAGCTGAAAATGATATAGTTGATTTTGACGCTTCCGAAAACGCTACAGTGGGCAGGGAGACCTCACCGTTACGTGCTGATTATTACGAGTGGCTGAAAAATAATGGCGGTAGCTTTGCTGTGCCCGGAAATAATAACTATGGTGGTAGTAATATCGAAAACATTGGTATAAGACAGCCCGGTTCAAGTGTTCAAGGTGTTGACTCAAATCCGGGCGACATCAGAGGTAATGACATTAATGATGGTATTCCCAGCGCTCCCGGTATGCCAACTCCTCCAGTTATTCCCAACAATCCAGTCAATCCCGGAACCGGTGGCGGAACCAACCCACCTCCCGGCGGAACCAACCCACCTCCCGGCGGAACCAACCCACCTCCCGGTGGAAATAACCCTCCTCCCATAAATCCGCCGCCTTCAACACCAACGCCACCGCCTCCACAACCACCTTCCACACCAACACCTCCTCCGCCACCCCCGCCAGAGCCGACTCCCGAACCACCGCCACCACCGCCACCACCACCGCAAAATGTTAATCTCTGCGTTACTTGTGCAGCCCCCGTGGGTGCAAATGGTAGATGGTGTGATGCTCACTTTATACCCGCTAAACCAGTAATTGCTATTTGTCAAACCTGCGGTGCAAGAGGTATAAATACGAGAACCCACGGAAAAGCTCATATTGACGCAGGCGAAGGTTTCAGCTTTGTATTAACTTGTGGAAGATCCCCATGCAGTTGTAACTCTTGTTAGCTAATAATCAAAAGGATAACATACAAAATCGCGACGGCCTTTGATTATGTTGAATTATAGCTACAAAATCACACATATGCAGCTATAAGGTCGCATAAATGTTAACAAAATGATACGCAACAGTGAACAAATAATGAATAAAATATGAATAAATTATGAAAAAATGCTAAAGTTGGCGAAAAAGCTACCGATAAATATTCATACAGGACGGAATCCGTGAAAAATTATTTTAGGTAGGCTCGACATAATCTACACTTTGGTTTGTTGATGCTAAACAAGGACGTGAGTATTATGCAAATCAATGCAGCATATAACACAAGCACAAATATAACTTCAAGAGTTGCATCACCGGCAAATAATAATCAGCCGACTTTTCGCGAAGTACAGAATGATAATACAGTAGCTATTAACACACCGGTCAGTCAACAGGCAAGTGTTGATGAAGCACAAGTGATAAGATATGAAATCAATCATCTGTTGCAACAATTTTCTGAGTGGACGCGTGTAGCAACCGAATCCAAACGTATGGAGTTACTGTATAATCTTTTATTAAAGAGTAATCAAGAAACATCAGATCTGTTTGGAATGATCATGGAGATTGCCCGGCGGATCATGAAAGGCGAAAGCGTAACAGTCGACGATATGCGCTTTGTATTTAATCATAACCCTCAACTATTATTTGTGCTCGTTATGTTCAAAGATCAATCCACAAGTGATGATTACAAAGAAAGAAGACGGGTGAGAGAACGAAGAAGAAAAGACCGTAGAGCAGAAGCGCGCAAACAAGCACACAACGTGCAATATAATATAGCGACCGGCATAAGAAGTATTGAAAGTATAAACGTATCTGCACAAAGTGACTGGGCTAAAGATAAACATTCGCAAATAGAACTGGCAATGGTTAAAAAACTATATGACAATGCAAGTGTTAGCAAAAACAACACCACATCTATAGATGAGTTGAAAGCAAACCTGTATAACATTGCCATCTAACAATCAGGGAAACATCATAAAAAAAGTTAACGAAAGTTGACTTTTTTTGCTCCTCTGGTATATTTAGTATAGACGTTAAGAACTAAAACCATGCCGCAAAATAAGGAGCAATATGAAAACAAAACTTACAGATATAGCTAGCGTTATACGCAGTAAAAATTCAGGACCTTATGAACTAACATTGGATATTATATTCAATGAGTACAAAGACTATGAGAAGGTCAAACAAGGCGGCTTTATCAATGAAGAACTTATTTGTAAGCTATACAGCGTAACACCTGATAAAATAATAAAAATCGTCGCATTTGACCCGGCGAAAGCCATCAAAGCAACGATAAAACGACCACTGTGCTCAGGAGACCTCGGCGAAACCGACGTCTACGGCGCCCAGCAACACGCCCCACTTCTAAGTTTAGAGTTTGACATTTAGGAGGAACTCAAATGCCATATTCAGCAAGAATGCAAAAAAGCCATCTGTACAGCATCTTTTTCGCCCCTCGAGGCAATGAACGCATGGCAGACCTCGGTATGCAAATCGCACAGCAATACCTGAGCCCCTTTGATAAAATCGTAGGACTTATGGGAGTTGCCGGAAGCGGAAAAAGCATGATAATAAAAGGCATGTTCCCCGGACTTGAACTGACAAATGACGACGAAGGCGTCAACGTTCGCCCGCTGCCGCTGCTTAACATAGAAGACACGGGATTCTACACAGCGCATACATACCACGTAGACATAAGATTTGAATCTGCATTCGTACAACTGCATGAACTTGCCGAGGCGATACTCTTTGCCGTCAGCAAAGGCAAAAGAGTTATCGTCGAGCACTTTGACTTGATATATGACCAGCTTGGACGCAATGCGCATCTACTCATAGGGATCGGAGAGGAAGTAATAATAACTCGCCCAACACTCTTTGGACCAAAACCCCAGGAAATCACAGACATTGTATTTAAGTCTGTTGCATCGAGACTTAGGGTGCATACCGCTGAAGACATATGTGAGTTTTGTTTGGAAAAGCAAGGTGTTGACTATCATCAGTATGAACATGCTGATGTTCGAAGCGGATTTATCCTCAGTTTTGTAGTTAAACCCGAGATCGACTTTGACTTGCTTGAAAAGCAAGTCAACGAGATAATAGATGAAGATGTTTCGATATCCTATGCCGACGAAATGCATATTCATATCGGAGATGATATGCACAGATGTACAGGACCGCGCATGCATGTACGAAGCACGGGAGAAGTAGAAAAGGTGACATTTCTTAAGGAATGGCTTCAGGAGCCGATAACTGACCTGTTCCTGCTGGTTGGAGTTGTCGGTGAAATCGATGACCTGAACGAACTGCACAACATCGTTTTATCATAAGAGAGGTAACCAATGCGAGACTATAAACAGGAAACGGCAAAACGTGTCGAGTTCATTCGGAAACAGCTTGAAGAATCGGGAGCAACCGGGATAGTTTTCGGCAACAGCGGTGGCAAGGACTGCGCACTGGTTGGTATTCTGTGTAAACTTGCATGTGAAGATACCGTTGGTATTATTATGCCTTGCACCTCAAGCTGTAACTACGACGAAGACATGACTGACGCAATGATGATATCGAAGCTCTACAGGATCGAAAAACGGATGGTAGATCTGACAAAAACCGCACAAACACTGGGCAAAGCACTGACAGAGGCAGCCGATATAACCAAATCAGCCGAAGTAAACATTGCCCCACGGCTGCGTATGACAACACTCTATGCAGTTGCAACGACTGAAAACAGACTTGTGGCAGGAACCGGAAACAAAAGTGAACGGCATATGGGATACTTTACAAAATGGGGAGACGGCGCATACGACTTTAACCCGATAGCCGACCTTACCGTGACAGAGATACGCAAGTTCCTGACTCACTTTGACGTTCCGAAGCGGATTATCAACAAAGCACCATCAGCCGGACTTTATGACGGGCAGACAGACGAAGAAGATATGGGAGTCTCATACAAAGCAATCGATGAGTATTTGCAAAGCGGAAGATGTGCACCGGAAGATATGGAAGTAATAGCAAACTACCATAAAATCAGCGCACATAAAAGGAGACCTCCGGCAGTATACGAAGAATAAGACAAAGAGGAGAAAACAGTGTTCGTAGACAAGGCAGAAATAACGGTGAAAGCAGGCAAAGGCGGCAATGGTTCCGTATCTTTCCACCGTGAAAAATACATCTCGGCAGGCGGACCCGACGGGGGAGACGGTGGTCGCGGTGGAAGTATAATAATCAACGTTGACACAAACATGTCAACGCTAATGGATTTTCGGTATAAAAGAAAATATGCAGCAGGTAACGGTATAGATGGCTCCGGCAAGAATAAAAAAGGCAAGGACGGAAAAGACCTCACGATCCGGGTTCCGGACGGAACTGTAATAAGAGACAAAGAAAGCAACACAATAATTGCAGATATGTCAGGCATCAAGACTTTCAAACTTGCTAAAGGCGGCAATGGCGGCTGGGGAAATAAACATTTTGCAACACCGACCCGGCAGGCACCACGATTTGCAAAGGGTGGACTAAATGGTGATGAGCTTGAAGTGATCCTTGAGCTAAAGCTCCTGGCGGACGTAGGACTTGTCGGATATCCTAATGTTGGTAAATCAACATTATTGTCCGTTGTATCAAAAGCTCACCCAAAAATCGCCGACTATCATTTTACAACGCTTTTCCCAAATCTTGGTGTTGTATATGTAGGAGAAGAAAATTCATTTGTACTAGCAGATATTCCGGGTATTATTGAAGGTGCTTCCGAAGGAGCAGGACTTGGACACGATTTTCTGCGCCATATCGATCGATGCAGATTGATCATACATGTTGTCGATATATCAGGTAATGAAGGACGAGATCCTATTGAAGATTTTGAAACAATAAACAAAGAACTCCAAAAATATAATCCGGAGCTATCAGAGCGTCCGCAAATCGTTGCTGCTAATAAAATCGATGTTGCACAGGACGAGGAGTTGGTAGAGAAATTCGTCAACTACATTCACGACAAAGGTTATAAGCTCTATAAAGTATCAGCCGCAGCAAATGCCGGCATAAGGGAGTTGGTCAAAGCAACATCAGGTGAACTGAGCAAGCTTCCTCCAATAACAGTATTCGAAGCCGATTATGTACCAAAGCCGCAAATGAAAGGAAGCCCTGAGGAGCTTGTGATCGAGAACTTCGACGATGTATGGACGATCGAGGGTGAATGGATCGAACGGCTTATGAGGAACGTAAACTTCGACGATTACGAGTCCAGAATGTACTTCGACAGAGTTTTACGGAATGCCGAAGTATATAAACGCCTTGAAGATATGGGTATAGAAGATGGAGATACGATAAGTATTTACAATATGGAGTTTGATTACACACAATAGCTTCGCGGACTTAAAGGAGGTCACACAAAATGGAACGATATACATGGAAGGCAAGAATATTCGAAGGTAAAAAAGAAGAGTACATAAAGAGGCATGATGAGATATGGCCGGAGCTTTGTGAGGTTCTTCATAATGCCGGCATTCAAAACTACAGTATCTGGCTGACGGGTAATGAGTTGTTTGGTTACTATGAATGCACAAAAGGCATAAGCCACGCCACAAAAACTCAAGCAGAGAGCGAAGTGGTCGACCGTTGGAATGAATACATGAAAGACATCATGGTCATGGATATGGACCCTGAAACCGGTGCCCAACCAAAAATGGAGCAGGTGTTTATGTTTCCTTCAGAGTAATTATTGAAAGACGAGGATAGAAGCTATGAGTAATAGAATTCCAATCAGTACAGATAAGGCTCCCGCAGCAGTGGGACCTTACTCACAAGCCATCAGGAGCGGAGACTTCTTATTTATTTCCGGTCAGTTGCCGATCGACATGTCGACAGGTGAGTTCCCGGATACGATCGGAAAGCAGGCACACTGCTGCCTTCTCAATCTGGATGCGATTGCACAAGAAGCCGGAACATCGCTTCAAAATGCTGTCAAGTTGACAGTCTTTCTGAGAGACATGGATGATTTTGCGGACATGAATGCTGCATACACAGAGTTCTTTCACGATACCCCACCTGCACGTTCAACTATTGAAGTTGCCGGGCTACCAAAAAACGCCCCGATAGAAATCGAGGCGATTTGTGTAATGGAAGATCCGGAATATGTTACATTAGCAGGAGATAGACGGTCAAGGGCACGGTAGTAAAGACGTATTAACGAAGCACTCGACCGCTTCCGTCACCGCCCATAAGCTTTTCAACATCAGAAACGCTTACGCGATTAAAATCGCCGCTTATCGAATGTTTGAGACAACTTGCAGCAACTCCAAACTCAAGAGCTTGCTGATGATTATCATAGTTGTTTAGACCAAAAATGAATCCGGCAGAGAAAGCGTCCCCACCACCTACCCGGTCAATAATATCATCGATATCATAGTACTTACTTTCATAAAACGATTTCCTGTCATTTAGGCAAGCCGCCCAGCCGTTGCTGTCAGCACTTTTACTTTCACGCAGTGTAATGGCGATCATTTTCATATTTGGATATTTTGCAAGCACTTTGTCTGATAAAGCTTTATACTTCGTGCGGTCAAGAACTCCGTGCTCCACTTCAACATCGGTCGTTATACCAAGCGATTTTTGAACATCCTCTTCGTTAGCGATCGCAACGTCGACATACTCAGCAAGAATAGTCATCACCTCAGGTGCGGTTTTTCCATACTTCCACAGATTGTTTCGGAAGTTAAGATCGCATGATACAGTGATGCCGCGATGTTTAGCTTCCTTAACACTCTCTAAAGAGAGCCCCATAGCAGTCTCGCTGATAGCAGGAGTTATTCCCGTTATATGAAACCAATCGATGCCGTCCAATGCAACATCCCAGTCAATGTCGCCGGGCTTTGCAAGGGAGATAGCAGAATCTGCACGATCATAAAGAACCTTGCTGGGTAATTGGTTCGCTCCACCTTCGAGAAAGTAAACACCCATGCGACCGGGTCCTTTAAGTATACGGCTTACGTCCACAGCCCAATATCGTAAATCTTGGATGCAAGCGTCACCGAGTGTGTTTTTCGGCAAGACTGTAAGAAAGAACGACTCACAGCCATAATTTGAAAGTGACACAGCAACGTTAGCTTCCCCTCCGCCAAATGTTGCTTCCATCATGGGACTTTGGAAAAAACGCTCCACGCCAGGTGACTTGAGCCTTAGCATAATTTCGCCAAAAGATAGATATTTCATAGTTAATTCTCCTTATCTCTTCAATTCAACCCAAAGCTCATCGTATAACTCTAAAATATGTCTGGGAAGATGATAATAAACCTCACTGTTTGCGAGAACTTCGGCACTTGCAAACATTACAGCATAATCCTCCGGATCGATCTCTTCGGCAAAAAGTGCCGCTGCCTCATAGTTAGCAGATGCGTAATAAATGTATTCCATGTTCTTAAGAGCGATATCGGTTCGTGACATGAAGTTGATAAAAATCTCAGCATTTGTTTTGTTTTCCGCATCCTTCGGCACAGCCATTGCATCGACGAAATAATTAGTTCCTTCAATCGGACGTGCAAAACTCAAGTCCGGATTATTCTCCGCCATTACAATAAAATCACCGGCATAATAAGGACCGATCCAGGCTTCGCCTGACTCAAGCTTGTCAAAAATTTGATCCATAACGTACGCCTGGAGGATCGGTCTTTGTTGAACAAGCAAGTCGTATGCCTCACGAATCTCACTTTCATCTACAGTGTTGAGACTGTACCCAAGATACTTCAGTGCAATACCAAACGCATCACGAGGGTTGTCAAACATAAGTATTTGTCCTGTATAACTTTCATCAAAAAGTGTACTCCAACTGTTGACCGGACCGGATACCATTTCCGAGTTATATATCAGACCGACTGTTCCGGTCATATACGCAACGGAATACCTGTTATCAGGGTCGTAACCAAGACCTTTATATCGCTCATCGATCAAACTAAAGTTCGGAATATTTGAAAAATCAAGCTCTGCAAGCATGTCTTCTTCAATCATTCTGGCGATCATATAATCAGACGGGATAATGACATCGATGTTTGCCCCACCGCGTCTCATAAGTGAATACAATGCCTCGTTGGTTTCAAAGGTGGAGTAATTAACTCTGATTCCGGTTTCCCGTTCAAAAATCCGGAAAATCGACTCGTCGATATACTCACCCCAGTTGTGTACGTTAACTACACCATTTGAACCCGCTCTTTGTCCGCACCCTAATGCCGCAGTCGGCAGAAGCAGGCACAGAACCACTAATACAATTAACACTCTTCTCATTTTTTTCTCCTCTAAAATAAAATATCCAAAAAATTATCTATTGAGCGCTTTTACGCTCTTTTTTTGTTTCTCTTCTTGTCGTGCTTCCCTGATATTGATGATTATCAGCAAAGCAAGCACGGTAAGGAAAAGGATCGTAGACAAGGCATTGATCTCCGGACTGATACGTCTGCGTGTCATTGCAAAAATTTGCATAGGCAGCGTCATGACATTGCCGCCGGCTGTGAAATAACTTATCACAAAATCATCTATTGACAATGTAAATGCAATTATCAAACCATTTATTATCCCCGGCATGATCTCCGGAACGATGACTTTCCAAAAAGCCTGCATCCATGTACACCCCAGGTCACAGGCTGCATCTACCAGATTATTGTCGAGTTGTCTGAGCTTCGGCATTATGGAGAGAACGACATATGGGATATTAAACGTTATATGCGCAAGAAGCAGAGTGCCGAAGCCAAGATTGAATCTCAAAACACTGCCGAGAGTTATAAAGAGTAGACTGAGAGATACACCGGTCGCGATATCCGCATTCATCATCGGGATGTTGTTGATGTGCATCAAAGGCGTACGCCACCGTCTGCGCATATTGTGGAATCCAACTGCAGCAAATGTACCTGCAATAGTTGCAACGATTGCAGAAATGAACGCTATGATCAACGTGGTGTAAAAGGCATTCATTATTGAACTGTCAAAAAACAAAGACCTGTACCAGTCAAAAGTAAACCCTGTCCAAACAGAACGGCTTCTGGTACTGTTAAATGAAAAAGTGATTAGTATAAAAATCGGAGCATAAAGGAAAAACAATATAAAAGCAGTATACGCGCGCCCCACGATTCCGGGTCTCTTAATAGCAGTAGTCATGCTCCCACCGCCTTTTCTTCACCGGCTCCGAAGCGATTCATAACATACATAAAGAGTATAACGATAAGCATCATCACAAGAGCGATCGCAGAGCCGAGCTGCGGATTATACGCTGTGCCGAGAAACTGCATTTCAATAAGATCGCCCAACATCATGACCATGCCGCCGCCCAATAGCTGCGTTATAACAAAAGTTGAAACCGCCGGTACAAAAACCATCATTACTCCCGATAATACACCGGGCAGGCTCATTGGAAATACGACCTTGCGAAAAACAGAAACAGTGTTTGCACCCAAGTCCTGCGCTGCTTCATATAAGTTGCGATCGATCTTCACTATTACCGAGTAGACAGGTAATATCATAAAGGGAAGAAAGTTATATACCATACCAATAACAACTGCCGTCGGAGTGTTTATTATATTGAGTGCCGGAAGTCCGAGGAAAGCAAGAAAGCGGTTTAGAAGACCGGTATTTTCGAGTATCGACATCCAGGCATATGTTCTGAGTAGAAAGTTCATCCACATCGGCAATACGATCAGCATGATCATCAGTCTTTGTACTCTTAAGCCTTCTCTTGACAGAATATATGCGACAGGGTAACCAATAAGAATGCAAATGATCGTAGATATAAAAGCAAGCCAAAATGAACGTACGAAAACCGTTGTAAACCTTCCCATCGCTGCAAAGTTCTGTAATGTAGGAGAGCCGTCGGCTGTTGTAAAAGCATAAAACACAACAAAGAGGATCGGAGCAACAACAAAAATCCCCATCCAGACGATATATGGAATTGTAAATGCTCTAGATTTCATCCTCGTCGTCCTCAAGCTCAAACTCGTGTTCAACGTCGCTTATCTCATCATACTCGGCACTATATGAGCTATAGTCACCGTACATCCCGGAAAATGCGCTCTTCTTCATTATATGAATCCCGTCCGGGTCGATGCTTATTCCAATTTTAGTACCCACGGGACACAGGTCGGTTGTTTGTATAAGCCATTTAAAGCCGTGGAAGTCAACGATGATGTCATACATAACACCACGAAAAGTCACGCTATCTACTGTGCCAGTAAGCTTGCCTCTCCCGGGTGCCACGATATCCACATCCTCCGGACGAATAACAACATCTACCGGCTCCATCGGCTCAAAGCCTCCATCCAGACACTTATACTTTCTGCCGAATATCTCAACAATACCATCGGAATGCATGATACCGTCAACAATGTTACTTTCGCCGATAAAGTCTGCAACAAACGCATTTTTCGGCTCATTATATATATCTTCAGGAGTACCGATCTGCTGTATCACACCACCCTCCATTACGACTATCGTATCGGACATAGCAAGCGCTTCTTCCTGGTCATGTGTTACATATATAAAGGTGATACCTGTTGCTTGTTGGATGCTCTTGAGTTCGTTCTGCATGTCCTTTCTGAGTCGCATATCAAGTGCTCCGAGTGGCTCGTCAAGTAACAGAACCTTCGGTTTATTTACAAGCGCACGTGCAATAGCAACACGCTGTTGTTGCCCGCCCGAGAGCAGGGAAACATCGCGTCTTTCAAAACCTTTTAGACTGACAACCTCGAGCATGTCCATAACACGTGTATGTATCTCGTCCTTGTCAAGTTTCTTACCATCATGACGTTGAAGCCGTAAGCCGAACGCAACATTGTCATATACATTGAGATGAGTAAACAGAGCATATTTCTGAAAAATCGTATTAACAGCACGCTTATGAGGCGGCACGTCATTGATCCTCACGCCATCGAAAAAGACATCTCCCGAAACAGGCTTCAGGAAACCTCCGATTATCCGCAGTGTTGTGGTTTTACCGCAACCGCTCGGACCCAATAGTGTGAGGAATTCTTTGTTGTTTATATACAGATCAATGTTGTCTAAAACAACGTCACCGTCAAACGCCATCGAACAGCTCGAAAGGCGAATCAACTCTTTGGCCACTTATCCTCCCCCTCGTCGACGTTGTCGCAGAATGCGCAGAAAATTAATATATAGCTAAAACTCTTAAATGTCAATATCAGAATGAGTTTTTTAGCGCACTTATACTCTCTTAAACAACCCGACTCCAAGATATATTGCTATACCAGCAAGTAAAGCAACACTAAATCCAAAAGTCATAGAAAGAATTATAGATAAGACCGAACCTGTTACTGATGTGATTCCGTTTATGCCCCACATAATAGGAATTGCATCACTTCTGTTGTCCTGCCCTAAAAGAGTCATCCCTCTGGGGAAGGGCATACCTATAAAAAAGCTTGGAATTGTAACAACAACGGCTCCAACTATTACTTTACCGATATTACTGAATCCTGCTGTGCTTTGGAATAAAAACTGCAAAGAAAGTAATAATACTAAGCAAATCAACGCCATGATAACAGGCGGTAAATAGACTATGCCGATCGTATTTCGAAAAATCCTGCGGCTGTTTAAGAAGCCGCCTATGCCGCACCCGATCAGCATTGCCGCAAGAACATAGGAAAAAGCCAAAGTCGGATGCCCCAAGTACAATATAAACATCTGGATAAGAGGGATCTGGATCATCATAAAGCCCATCCCGAGTAATCCAAAATAAGCGGATGCTCTCAGATTTTCTTTCTTCTTGAGCTGTGTTGCTGCCAGTACAAGAGCGATTAAAAAACTAAGTACCAGCATAATAAGCAATACAGAAGGGATACCCTTTTCAAAATGGAAAAAGTATGGGCTGTTGTCGGTAACAGGACCGACCCTTTCGTCATAACTGCCCACGAGCTCCTTAAAGGTGAGTTGCCCATCTTTGACCTGCTCGAAAGCATCCCACTCAAATCGATGCGGAATATGCAAAGGTGCGTGGTTTCTGCCAAATACCTCCTGCTCAAGTATCCTGCTATCTTCTTCACTGAATGGATGGTTCCTTATAACGATCACAGGAGCGATCATTTGTATATTATCTTCACCATCGTCTGTGATTTGAGAAAACATTGCTATATAGTCAGGCGTTTCTCTTAGAGGTATACCTCTGTCGACAAGTGCTTGTATTGCCGTTGTAGCTAATCTAAGCAGAGAAGTTTGGTCATGAGTTACAAACACGATTCTGCCATTATCGTTTAAAAGTTGTAAATAATCCTCCATAGCCTCCACGGTATGGATATAGTTCTCAGAGAGTGCAAACCCGACACCTTGTGTCGTATTCGTAACAACAAGCGAGAGAAATATGACATCGAATCGTTCATTTGTAGTCCGCGCAAAATTTCTTCCGTCTTGCTCGAACACCCTGACTTCCGGTCTTTCATATAGAAAACCGTTGAACTCCCCAAACATTTTCACGGCTTCTATACTTGCCGGATTGATTTCAACAGCTGCGATATTTTGACTACCGGCGCCAAGCGCATATAAAACTCCGCGTCCACCGCCTGCCCCGATTATAAGTGCATCATTGCTCTCAGCAATAGCGAAGGGGACAAAGCCGGTGTTAGGTTTTATATGATCAAGATCATCGGCATTGCCGTCAAACTCATACATGGGTGCATTTGCCGAGCCGTCGATAGTTAGTATCTGTAACTGCGGAATGTTTCTGAGCTTTATCAAATCCGTACGGGCAAAAGAGTCCCATCGTGAAAACACGATTTCCGGCTCTAATCCCGACCTTTGCATCTCCCCGTAAGTCTTATCTGTATTGTTTAAAACTGCATGAAAGTTTGTTTCAATCATGCTAACAGTTCGTAGCGGCAAAAACATACATGCTGCAATAATGACAGGTGCAATATATTGCACTAGTTTTAGTTTTTTGCTACTGCATGGCAAAATAGCAGCAACGATCAATGGCAGCAGACAGATAAGAACAACAGTTCTCAGCATCCCAAGGTGATCTAAAAATAAAATTATCAAAATGCTGCCTGCTCCGGCACCTATCAGATCGGCAAAGTATAACTTTCCGCTAACTTGTGACCGGGCATAATACAGCGTTGAAAACAGATATCCTGAAATAACGAACGGGATGATACCTAAAACAATGAAAATAATAAGCTGATCAATAAACGGCTGAACATAGAGAAGTACAAAAACGCATAAAAACCCACACGAAAGCACAAAAGCCAGCTTATTGACATGTTGCATCAGTTTTTCGGGATTCAATGTGTCAACGTTGACGTTCTTTACAGGTTTGACCCGATGTCTATATGCAATTACACTTCCTATCCCAACGCCCAAAATTGCAAAGGAAGTCGTTAAAAACACATAGTGATAAAAAAGGATCGCTGAATACAATCTGGTAAGCGTAACCTGATAGGTAAAAAGAGACACAGATATCAAGAAAACACAAAGCAGTATGATCTTGCCGACGGGTTGCGTTTTACTTTGCATCATTTTAATCTCCAGTGTTGATTATTAGTGAAATTGTTGCAGGGCTGTGCATATACGCTTCTGAAATGATTTGAAATTCTGTGAGAGCATTCTATCAGAGAGTACTCTGTGAGGCAATGTGAAATTCCGAAAAATGGTTGAAAATATGTGATAAGTGATGAAAAAACAATTAGCAATCAACACATAATGAAGTATTGTGTACATATTTTATTATTATATTATTCATAATCTATTTACATTCCTTGTGCTTGATGTTATGATAGCGTTGCAAAAAAAAAAAAGATAAATGGAGGAAATTCATGAAAAGAAAAGCAATTATCGCACTCGTATTATCACTGGCAATGCTCCTCGTAATGTTAGCGGCATGTGATTCAGGGGGCTCAGGCGGTACACCAACAGTAAGTATCGGTGTATTCCAACCGGCAACAGGTGATAATGGTGCAGGCGGACGTCAAGAAGTTCTAGGCACCCAGTTCGCACACTATCTCAATCCAACAGTCAATATTGGTGGTGTTGAGCATGATGTCGTGCTAGAAATCGTTGACAACCAGTCGTCAACGGCACACGGTCCTGCAGCAGCCGCTGAGCTGGTAGCCCGCGGAGTGGATATCATCCTGGGCTCCTACGGCAGCGCTGTATCAATGGCATCTTCAGACGTATTTCTTGATGCAGGTCTCACAGCAATCGGCGTATCATGCACAAATCCGGGTGTAACACGCGGTAATGAGCACTATTTCCGTATTTGCTTCCTCGATCCTTTCCAGGGACAAATCCTCGCCAGCCTTGCAAAGCAAACCCTAAACGCACAAACATCCTATGTTCTTGCTCTAGCAGGTGACGACTATTCAATGGGTCTTGCAAACTACTACATCGAAGCTTTTGAAGCTCAAGGCGGAAATGTAATATTTGAAACATTCCCGGAAGGAACTTCTGACTTTAGTGCATTTATGACAAATGCCAGCGCTTCCGGTGCAGATGTTATCTTCTCACCGACCTCTGTTGCATCTGCAGTTCTGATAGTAGACGCAGCCAACATCCAAAATGTCGGAATACCGGTACTAGCGGGCGACACATGGGATAATGCCGCTGTATTGGCAGCTGCAGAAGGCGGCAACGTCGATGTCTACATCACAACCTTCTATCAAGAAGGCGGAGCACCGAGCTTTGACTCAGGCATCAAAGAGTGGATAAGAAATGACCCTGTCAACCTTGAAAACAACGGTGGTAATGATATGGTTGCAGGTGTTACAGCAATGGGATTTGACGCATACATGGTTGCTTTAGACATCCTTGAAAGAGCCGGCAGCCTGGATCAAGACGCAATCAGACAAGCAACTATTGCTACAAACTTCAACGGTCCTGTTGCAGGGTTGATCACATTCGACTCAGACGGCAATGCTGCTCGCGACACGGCGTTTGTTAAAAAAGCAAACACTCAAACCGGACAATGGGAGTTCTACGCACAACAAAGTCTATAATCAAAATGATTACTCAATGAGATTGTTAGTATCTGTTGATTTGTGAACAGGCTTCTTGCACCGCATAATCGCATGAGGTCAAGGGCATGCAAAATCCCTTGCATGCCCTTGTTCATATTTCTAACAGGGAGGGGGTCAACGTGAACCTATTCGAGCTTATATTCCCTTATGTTTTATCCGGCATATCCATTGGCGGGCAATATGCTTTGATTGCGATCGGGTATTCCATGGTCTACAGTATTTTACGACTGATCAACTTCGCCCACGGAGATGTGTTTATGGTGGGCGGACTTTTTATGGTATATGTTGCCGCTTCGTTTCCTCTTTATGTTGCTATTCCGGTTGTGATCGTAATGGTTGTTCTTCTTGGTTTTATAATCGAACGAGTTGCATACAAACCACTTCGTACAGCACCAAGAATGTCCGTTATGATTTCAGCGATCGGTGTTAGCTATCTTCTTCAAAACCTCACGCTTTACTTGACGGGTGGACTCAGCCGTATGTACCCGGAAATACCATGGATATCTGATGCTATAACTGTATTTGGATTCCATACCAGACGGGTAACGGTTATCACCCCGATTTTAGTTGTTGCACTGGTTATCGCTCTTGTTTGGCTTATCAACAATACCAAAATCGGTATCGCCATGCGTGCGGCAGCAAAGGACTTTGATACCAGCCAGCTTATGGGTATTAAAATCAACTCGGTCATTTCGACGACCTTTATTATTGGATCATTTCTCGCTGCAATAGGCTCTGTCCTGTTTTTCACCAGCTTTCCGGGCGTTTTCCCGGCGGCAGGTGCAATGCCGGGGCTAAAAGCATTTGTTGCGGCAGTTTTCGGAGGGATCGGATCAATTCCCGGAGCAGTTATTGGCGGCTTGTTGATCGGAGTTGTCGAAACCCTTATCAGAGGGATGGATGTTATACTTGGTCAGTCAGGCTTTGGGCTTTTAAGTGAACCTTTGGAACTTGCCACATTCTCTGATGCATTTACATTTATTCTGCTTGTTGTCATTCTCGTGTTCAGACCAACCGGTCTATTCGGTGACAAGCCGACCGATAAGGTTTAAGGGGGTGTGGACAATGGTAAAATCAAAAACAAAAAACTTAACTGCAATCATGCTGCTGCTGGTGTTTTTTGCATTACTCATTATTCTTGAGCAGATCATAACTCCAACCGACAGGATGAATATGCTCCTGGTATGCCTCAGGCAAGGCTCGATATTTGCATTGCTTGCGGTTTCGATGAACCTGCTCAACGGCTTTACCGGACTGTTCTCTCTCGGTCACGCAGGCTTTATGCTCATTGGTGCTACAACATATGCCGTGTTCAGCATACCGCTTGTCGAGAGATATAATGTCTACAGGTATTACGATTATGCAGTCAAGATATCTTTTCCGGAGCTTTTAGAGAATGCACTCGGCGGTCCGGGTATGATATTAGGCGTCTTGATTTCTATGATACTGGCAGGGCTGGTAGCTGCTATAATTGCCTTTTTGGTGGGGCTTCCGGTACTTCGCATGAGAAGCGACTATCTGGCGATCGCCACCCTCGGTTTTGCAGAGATCATTCGTGCGATTTTCATGTGGCGCGGGATGGGACCGATCACAAACGGCGCAAACCCGCTCAGACTGTTTACAAGACAAGGTAACTTTGAAATCACGATAGGTGGTAATACGTTCGGACTTGCCACATTTACTATTGCAGCACTCTCTGCAGTTTGTATTTTTGTTGTCTACCTGCTGGTTACTTCGTCTTACGGCAGGGCATTTAAAGCAATTCGCGAAGATGATATAGCTGCGGAAGCGATGGGCATTAACCTCTTTAAGCACAAGCAAATGTCCTTCTGCATAAGCTCATTTTTTGCCGGTGTTGGCGGTGCATTATTTGCTATCTTTATGGGAACTGTAGCGCCGATACAATTCAGAGCAGCGATGACATACGAATTTTTATTGATCGTCGTTCTGGGAGGCATTGGTTCGATTTCCGGCAGTATACTTGGCGCAATGCTGTTTGTCTTTGCATCGATGTGGTGGCTGCGTGGACTTGACTCCGGTACATTCTTAGGTCTTGAGAATATCACGATATTTGGATTCAATATAGGAACTGACCTGTTTAGAACAGGCTTCCGACTGGTGGTATTTTCAATCATCATAATGTGCGTTGTTCTTTTCTTCCGCAGAGGACTTATGGGCGACAAAGAGCTTCCTTATTACATTAACAAACTTAAGGAGTTTATCGCAAGCAAGACAAAACCCAAAACGGAAGCAGGTGAAGCAGATGCCTGAGAATGTTCTTAGACTTGAAGATCTGACTATGCAATTCGGCGGCGTTGTTGCTGTTGATAATGTTTCACTTGAAGTAAACAAAGGCGAAATCGTAGCTCTGATCGGTCCTAACGGTGCCGGAAAAACAACTGCATTTAACTGTATCACAAGTGTCTACGAACCAACGAACGGACGCATCACATTAAACGGTGAAGTGATTGCAGAAAACCACCCGCAGGGCAAGATGAAAAAACTATACAAAGGGGAAAACAACGGCAAGTATTCAAAAGTTGTGAAGATGACCCCGGACAAGATAACCTATCGCGGCACTGCACGTACATTCCAGAATGTTCGCTTATTCAAAGCACTCACAGTGTTTGAAAACGTCATGATTGCAAAGCATATGCGTGCTAAGCAAAATGTTTTCACTGCTACATTCCGGCTCAACCGCAAAGAAGAGAAGCGGATGCGCGAGGAAACAATGGCGCTTCTGGAAGAGCAAAACCTTGCGCACTTAAAGGATCACATAGCTTCAAGTCTGCCATATGGTCTGCAACGCAGACTAGAAGTAGCTCGTGCCTTGGCAACCGAACCTACGCTTTTACTTTTAGACGAGCCGGCAGCCGGAATGAATCCGCAGGAAACACAGGAAATGGCTGATTTTATCCATCAAATTCGCGACAGATATAACTTAACTATCTTTTTGATCGAGCACCATATGGGGCTGGTCATGCAGATATCTGAGCGGATTTATGTGCTGGATTTCGGGAAGATGATTGCACATGGTACGCCTGATGAAATTCGAGCTGACCAGCATGTTATTGATGCTTATTTGGGGGTGGTTGAAGATGCTGAAGATTGAGGACCTGAAGGTAAACTATGGGGGCATCGAAGCCGTCAAGGGCATCAGTTTTGAAGTGCCGGAAAACGAAATAGTCACATTGATCGGCGCAAATGGAGCAGGCAAGTCCACAACACTTCGCACAATATCGGGACTCATCAAGCCTACTACCGGAAAAATCACTTTCGACGGAGATGAGATCACCGACCTTCCGCCATATGAGATAGTTTCGAAAGGCATAACTCTTGTTCCGGAAGGACGACGCGTGTTCCCTGATCTTACTGTTCTTGAAAACTTAAAAGCCGGAGCATACTTGCGCAAAGATGATATAAAGCCGGATCTGGAATGGGTCTACGACTTATTTCCGAGACTTAAGGAGCGATCATGGCAAGCAGCAGGCACCTTGTCCGGCGGTGAGCAGCAAATGCTAGCTGTCGGTAGAGCGCTGATGTCAAAACCAAAACTAATGATGATGGATGAGCCATCATTAGGTCTTGCTCCGCTGATCGTTAAAGGCATCTTTGATATCATCAAAGAGATCGTCCGGCAAGGTGTAACAATACTTCTAGTCGAGCAAAACGCCAATATGGCACTCCAAACCGCAAACGACGCCTATGTACTGGAAGTAGGACGAATAACAATGACAGGCACAGGAAAAGAACTCCTCAACAATGAAGAAGTTCGAAAGGCGTATCTTGGCTAGGTGAATAAAGCAAAAAAAGGGGCTGATGCCCCTTTTTTGTGCACTAAAAGTACTTTTCTTTGAACTGAATATTAGTCAGTTGGAAAGCTTGTCCGTTTAGATACTCTAGCACTCCCGCATCTGACTTAAAATCGAAGATAAGCTTATATGAACAAAGCGCTTGCTTTGTCTCACCATACATTTTATCGAGCCGACCATTACCGTACTTTCCGTCGCCGAGTATAGGATGACCAACATCGGCAAGCTGTGCTCGTATCTGATGTGTGCGACCTGTGATAAGCCGACACTCGAGTAAAGAAAGCTTACCGGAGTCTGATGATGCGATACACCGATACTCCATAACAGCAGATTTTGCGCCCGGCTGACTGTTCTTGGTGACATATACCCGATTCTTCACTGCATCCTTGAATATATAACCCTCAAGTCTTGCATTCGGCTTATTTGGTTTACCGTGTACGACAGCAAGGTAGAACCTGTCGATTTCCCCGAGCTTAAGCTTCTCATTCATGATGCGAAGCGTTTCAGCATTTTTAGCAGCAATGACTATCCCCGAAGTGTTGCGGTCGATGCGGTTGCATAATGCAGGAGTAAAAGAGTTTTCCTCGCGAGGTCGCCACTCACCGGTTTTATATAAGTAAGCCTGCACCCTTGCGATTATCGTTCCGTGATCATAAGCACCATCACTGTGGCATAACACACCAACGGGCTTGTTTATAAGAAGGATATTATCATCTTCATAAACGATATCAAGATTTGGGTCAACTATTTTCAGATAAGCATTTTCCTCATCAGGAGTCTCGAAAAACTCGTCATTAACATACATCTGAACAACATCATCTACAACAAGCTTATAATCACGCTTTGAACCCTTTCCATTTACCTTGATGCGTTTGATTCGAATATATTTTTGCGCAAGCGAAGAAGGCAGCAAAGGCGCTGCCTTTGCCGTAAACCTATCAAGTCTTTGCCCGGCATCATTTTGTCTTATTATATATTCTTTCAAACCACTTCCATGCCGCCTTCTTTTCTCACGTTCAGGAAGAAGCAGCAACCATCACCAAATACATCGCACATCTTTCTATTATACTCATCCTTGAGATCATTCGGAACAAACGTGAGGATCGTTCCGGCAAAGCCACCGCCATGTATACGCCATGCACCTCTGCCTTCGAGAATTCGCTCAGACAGGGCCAAAGCAAGAGTCAACTCTTGATTGTGCGGGAAGGACGGGCTAAATACATTCTGCAAATATGCAAGCGAAGAACGTCCTGATTCATTGACTAAATCAAGAAACGTTGGGATATCTCCACGCTTCAGAGCAGCTGCTTGCCTGGAAACGCGGTCATGATCCTCAAAGAAGTGTATAGCGCGTAGAATCGCTCTCTTACTCAAGTGTTGGATTTTGCCAATATCCGAATAAAAATCATCAGGAGAAACCTCACGCAGGAACTCCTTACCAAAATAATTAGCGACAGTTTTCATTTCAGCAGGTATTGCAGCATAGTCCGGAGTCAAGTCTGCATGGTCACCACCGGCAGCGACAACACATAATGCATAACCTGATAAATCAGCATCGATTGGTTCAACTATTGCATTCAGAGGGTCAAAGAAGTCGATTTTGCTAAACCCACCGAAACTGGAGGCAGCTTGATCCATAAGCCCGCAAGGCTTACCGAAGTACACATTTTCCGCATATCTTCCGGCAATTGCGATCTCAAGCGGAGAGAGTGCTGCTCCAAACAGCCCTTTGAAGATATTACCTATAAGCACTTCAAATGCAGCCGAACTCGAAAGCCCCGAGCCGACCGGTATAGTAGACTTTACTTCTCCGTCAAATCCACCTATTGCATGTCCACGCTCAGCAAACCATGCAGCAACACCGCGAACGAGTGCAGCAGACTTGCCTTTTTCGTCATCACGGACATCAAGATCGTTTAAATCAACGACCACGATACCATGTTCTTCATTATCGATCGTAACAATATTGGTATCATTTGGAGTAACGAAACACTTGGCATCTAAGTCGATAGCAGCCGCAAGCACGCAGCCATGTTGATGGTCAGTATGATTACCGCCTACTTCAACACGCCCGGGAGCGGAAAAAACTCTTTTACTCATTTCACTTCATTCCTTTGCTTGATATACAAAACTGCACATATACCATACCTTGAATGCAGAATATTTGCAAGAAAAAAACGAAAAAACATTTGACAACAGCGCATTTTTAGAATATAATCCGTTGATGTGTGCAGGAGGTCGTTATGCAACTCGATCTTCGAGAGATAATTGGTGTTCCCGGCGGTAAAATATCGTTTGATTTTGAACCGGATTTGTCGGAAGCGGCAAGCGGGTCGATCGTCCGGATAAATAAACCGGTGAGAGCTGCGGGAAACGTAACAAACAGCGCAGGAGTGCTGACGTTTTCGGCGAATGTAGATGCCACATATGTGTGTGTCTGCGCAAGATGT
>Ga0123355_10002228_pt1 | contig 27369 bp, 15 predicted proteins | sample TergutEmb28metaG_3_FD_89872 | JGI IMG/M metagenome (GOLD analysis project Ga0123355, IMG submission 89872) | Embiratermes neotenicus P1 segment gut microbial communities from Petit-Saut dam, French Guiana - Emb289 P1 | ecosystem: Host-associated > Arthropoda: Insects > Digestive system > Gut ... | reverse complement strand
TTTGCAGCGGTCGCGGATGTCGTTCATTTGCGGGACGGCGCGGGTATGGCTGGCGTCGGTGACGACACAGGCGCGCGAGTCGACCCAGGCGGCATTCAGTCCGCGGACCGCGAACGCGTCGGCGACGATGATGCTCGAGAGCAGCTCGCCAAAAGAAAGCAGGTAATCGCTGCCGCGAGGGGTGAGTTCGCGGACGGCGGAGAGGCCGTTGACGAATTTTTCAAGCTCGCAAAGATAGGTTTCGAGCTTGGGCCGCAGGCTCGCCGCTCGCTTCCGGCCGAGAAGTTCGCCGGCGGTTGCCAGGTGGCGCTCTCGTAACGACTGGACGGCTGCGAGAGCCGTCTCGGAGTTGCCGGAGGAGGCCTCGCGCCCGATCGAAACCAGCTGATCGGTCACCTTGGCCATGGCGCTGACCACCACAATGGGCGACTGATCGCGGCGGGTATCCACAATTTTCGCAACGCGCTCGATCGCCTCGGCGCTTTCGACGGAAGTGCCGCCGAATTTCATGACGATCATAGGCACACCACTGGCGAAGACTTTACAGGCATAAGGGCCCTTACTCACGAAACAAATGAAAACCCACGATCCGCTTGGCCGGCCGTGGGTCTTGAGCAGAATCTTCTGGGTCGAGCTCAACACAGATGCCAGACGGTACTTCGCGTCCCTCGAACGGCGGGAGGCGCGATCGTCTGGAACCCGGACGCCGCAAGTTTCAATATACCTGAACCGGGTCGGGTGTTGGCGATCAGGTTTTTCGATGGCGACGATCGAAAAGGGTAATTGGCTTTGCGCGAAAGCCCGAGAGACCGGCCGTTGCGTCGAAGGAACGTTGCGGGTCCAGTCGCCGGACTCAACCGGAGCCGGCAAACCGCGCCGGATGGTTCCAGGGGCTGGGGTTGCCGCCGCCGGCCGTTCTTCCATGCGCTTTGCTTTTCTGTTGAAATAGGCCCAGGTCGCCGCGGGGAGGATCTTTGAATTTTCCATCTGCCCAATCGAAATTCTGAATTGTACTTTTGACCCTGAGTCCGATACCAAAGATAGATACAGATCGGACTGCGCGCTCATCTGTAAGCCCCCGGGAGATCCCCATCTGAAGAACTGGAAAACCAATCACGGCCTGCCTCCGGCGCAGGGTCTTTATGATCCGGCGCACGAGCACGACGCCTGCGGAATCGGCTTTGTCGCCAGCGTGCGCGGGGAGCGGAGCCACCAGATCATCGAACAGGGCATTCAGGTCCTGATCAATCTCACCCACCGCGGCGCCTGCGGCTGCGATCCGGAGACGGGCGACGGCGCGGGCGTCCTGATTCAGATCCCGCACGAGTTCTTTCGACGGGAGTGTGAGGCGCTGGGCTTCCCGCTGCCCGAACCGGGCGAATACGCGGTGGGAATGACTTTCCTTCCGGTGGAGAAGCAGCCCCGCCTGAATTGCGAAGGGGTTCTCGAGCGCATCATCCGCGAGGAGGGGCTCACGGTCCTTGGCTGGCGGGACACGCCGGTCAATGGCGACGCCATCGGGCGCGTGGCGCGCAACTCTCAGCCCTATATTGAGCAGATCTTCGTGGGCCGCCCGCCGGAGATGGATGAGGACGGGTTCGAGCGCAACCTGTACGTCGTGCGCAAGCGCGCCGAGAACGAGATCGCCCAGTCTCGAATCGAGGACAAAGAGTTCTTCTACATTCCCTCGCTTTCGGCCCGGACGATTGTCTACAAAGGCCTGCTGCTCGCGCCGCAGATCGCGAACTTCTACAGCGAGCTTTCCGAGCCCGATGTAAGCAGCGCGCTCTGTCTGGTGCACCAGCGTTTTTCGACCAACACCTTTCCCAGCTGGAAGCTGGCGCACCCCTATCGCTACGTCGCCCACAACGGCGAGATCAACACGCTGAAGGGCAATGTCGCGTGGATGCACGCGCGGCAGTCGATTCTCGAGTCCCCGCTTTTCAGCGAGGACATCCGGAAGCTGTTCCCCATCATTGAACCGGCGGGCAGCGATTCGGCGAGCTTCGACAACGCGGTGGAACTGCTGTTTCAGTCGGGGCGCAGCCTGCCCCACGTGATGGCCATGCTGATCCCGGAAGCCTGGGCGGGCAACCCGCACATGAAGCCGGAAAAGCGCGCCTTCTACGAGTACCACTGTTCGCTCATGGAGCCGTGGGACGGGCCGGCGGCGATTGCCTTCACCGACGGACGGGTAATCGGCGCAACGCTCGACCGCAATGGATTGCGGCCCGGCCGATACGTAGTCACCGAGGACGATCTGGTGGTCATGGCCTCCGAGGCCGGCGTGCTGTCGGTTCCCCCGGAGAAGGTGAAGCGAAAAGGCCGGCTGCAGCCCGGGAAGATGTTTCTGGTCGACACCGTCGAAGGCCGGATCATTTCCGACAAAGAAATCAAGGCGCGGCTTTCAGCGCGGCAGCCGTACGCAGAATGGCTGAAGGAAAATCAGATCACCCTCGACCGCCTGCCGGAGCCGGTGCGCGTGCACGCTTCCGACCACGCGACCATCATCTCCCGCCAGCGCGCTTTCGGCTACACCGACGAGGATGTGAAGATGATCATCGAGCCGATGGCGGCCGCGGGCCAGGAGCCTGTCGGCTCGATGGGATACGACGCGCCGCTTGCCTGTTTGAGCGACAAGCCGCAGCCGCTGTTCAACTATTTCCGGCAGCTCTTCGCGCAGGTCACCAATCCGCCCATCGATCCCATCCGGGAAGAGATGGTGATGTCGCTCATCAGCTATATCGGAACCGAGCGGAACATTCTGGACGAGACTCCGGAGAACTGCCACACCCTGAAGCTCGCCCATCCGCTGCTGACCAATCGCGACCTCGAAAAGCTGCGCCGGGTTTCCCAGGGTGACTTGCTTGCGATTACGCTGCCGGCTTTGTTCCGCGCCGAAGATGGCGAGGCGGGCTTGCGCTCTGCGCTCGACGAACTTGCCCGCCGCGCCTCGCTCGCCGTCCGCTCCGGCTATACGCTGCTGATTCTTTCCGACCGCGGGGTGGACAAGGACTACGCGCCGATTCCCAGTTTGCTGGCGCTGGCCGCAGTCCACAATTTGCTGGTTCGCGAAGAAACCCGCACCCAGGTGGCGCTGATCATCGAGTCCGGCGAGCCGCGCGAGGTGATGCACTTTGCCCTGCTCATCGGCTACGGGGCGAGCGCGATCAATCCATACCTGGCCATCGAATCGCTCGAAGACCTCGCCGCGCGCGGGTATCTGCCTGCCGGCGTGACCCTGGACATCGCCGTCCGGCACTTCATCCAGGCGGTCAATAAAGGGCTGCTGAAGACGTTCTCGAAGATGGGCATCTCGACCCTGCAGAGCTATCGCGGGGCGCAGGTGTTCGAGGCCATCGGGCTGAATCAGGAGCTGGTGGAAACCTATTTTGCCGGGACCACCTCGCGCATCGGGGGCGTGGGGCTCGGCGTGCTGGCGCGCGAGGCGCAACTGAAGCACGCCTTCGCCTTCCGTGCGGTGACCGATTCCGACATCGAGCTCGCGGTGGGCGGCAGTTATCAGTTCCGCGTGGACGGCGAGTATCACCTGCTGAACCCGGCGACCATCAGCAAACTGCAGCATAGCGTTCGCGACGGGAACTACCAGACTTTCCAGGAATATGCCGACCTCATCGACCGGCGGAACCAGAACCTCGCCACCCTGCGCAGCCTGATGAAGATCAAGAAGGCGCGCAAGCCCGTGCCGCTTGAGGAGGTCGAACCCGCACGGGAGATCGTGAAGCGGTTTACCACCGGCGCCATGTCGTTCGGGTCCATCAGCAAGGAAGCCCACGAGACGCTGGCCGTCGCCATGAATCGGATCGGCGGCAAGTCCAATACCGGCGAGGGCGGCGAAGACGAAGAGCGCTATCAGAGGGACGCAAACGGCGACTGGCGCCGCAGCGCGATCAAGCAGGTGGCTTCGGCGCGATTTGGCGTGACCGCGAACTACCTGGTCAACGCCGACGAGCTGCAGATCAAGATGGCGCAGGGGGCCAAGCCGGGCGAGGGCGGACAACTGCCGGGACACAAGGTGGACGAGGTGATTGCGCGGCTGCGGCACTCGATTCCGGGCGTCGGGCTGATTTCGCCTCCGCCGCACCACGACATCTACTCGATCGAAGACCTGGCGCAGCTGATTTACGACCTGAAAAACGTGAATCCCCGGGCGCGGGTTTCGGTGAAGCTGGTTTCAGAGATCGGGGTCGGGACCGTGGCGGCCGGGGTGGCCAAAGCGCACGCCGATGTGGTGCTCGTCTCCGGCGACAGCGGCGGCACCGGCGCTTCTCCCCTCAGCTCGATCAAGCATGCGGGAATTCCCTGGGAGCTCGGCCTCGCGGAAACCCAACAGGTTCTTCTGATGAACGACCTGCGCAACCGCATCCGCGTCCAGACCGACGGCAAGCTGCAGACCGGGCGCGACGTGGTCATCGCCGCGCTGCTCGGCGCCGAGGAATTCGGCTTCGCCACCGCGCCCCTGGTGGCGATGGGCTGCATCATGCTGCGCAAATGCCACCTCAACACCTGTTCGGTCGGCATCGCCACCCAGGACCCGGAGCTGCGCCGGAAGTTTTCGGGCGCACCCGAGCACGTGATCAATTTCTTCTTTTTTGTTGCCGAGCAGGCGCGGCGGTACATGGCCGAACTCGGCTTCCGCAAGGTCGACGACATGGTCGGGCGCGTCGACATGCTCGACGTGCAGCCTGCCGTCGACCACTGGAAAGCCCGCGGAGTCGACCTTTCGGCGATTCTCTACAATCCGCCGCTGCCCGGACGCGTGGCGCGGCATTGCATCGAGGCGCAGGACCACGGGCTGGAGAAGGCGCTCGATCACGACTTGATCGCCCTGGCGAAGGAGGCGCTCGAAACCAAGACGCCGGTGGAGATGAGCTTTCCCATTCGCAACATCAATCGCACCGTGGGTGCGATGCTGAGCGGCGAGATTGCGCGGCGCTATGGCTCCGCCGGCCTGCCCGAAGACACCTTGCGCCTCAACTTCGAAGGCTCGGCCGGACAAAGCTTCGGCGCGTTCCTGGCCCACGGCGTCACCATGAGGCTCGAAGGCGATGCCAACGACTATGTTGGCAAGGGGCTCTCGGGCGGACGGCTCATCGTGTATCCGCCCCGGGGCTCCAGGTTCGCGGCGGAAGAGAACATTCTGGTGGGCAACGTGGTGCTCTATGGCGCAACGAGCGGCGAAGCGTTTTTCAGCGGCGTGGCGGGGGAGCGCTTTGCGGTGCGAAACTCCGGTGCGACGGCCGTGGTGGAGGGCGTGGGCGATCACGGGTGCGAGTACATGACCAACGGCCTCATAGTCGTGCTCGGCTCCTGCGGGCGGAATTTTGCGGCCGGCATGAGTGGTGGCATCGCCTATGTCTGGGACGAGAAGGGAGACTTCACCGAGAAGCGCTCGAACCTCGCATCCGTCGACCTCGAACCGGTGGTCGAGCCGCGGGACGCGAAGCTGCTGCGCGGGCTCGTCGAAGAACATTGCAGGCTCACCGGAAGCAAGCGGGCCAGACACATTCTGGACAGCTGGGCTGAGAGTCTGCCGCGCTTTATCAAGGTCTTCCCCCACGAGTTCAAGCGCGTGCTGGGCGTCACCCGCAGCCGCGATCAATACATACCGGGCGAGCCCCTGCCGGTCGAGGAGTTGCGGGAGGCCCTGCATGGGTAAGGCCTCCGGCTTCATGGAGCACAGCCGCGAGACCGCGCCCCGGCGTCCGGCTGCGGTCCGGGTGAACGACTGGTTCGAGATTTACCAGGATTTTGCGGAAGACAAGTTGCGCGCCCAGGGCGCGCGCTGCATGGATTGCGGCGTGCCCTTCTGCCACACCGGATGCCCGGTCAACAATTTGATTCCCGACTGGAACGATCTCGTTTACCGCGGGCGCTTCAAGGAAGCGCTGCGCCAGCTTCACTCGACCAATAATTTTCCGGAATTCACCGGGCGAATCTGCCCCGCGCCCTGCGAAGCCGCCTGCGTGCTCGGAATCAATGAGCCCGCAGTCGCCATCAAGCAGATTGAAAAGAGCATCGTCGAACGCGGGTGGGAAGAAGGCCTGATCCGGGCCGAGCCGCCGAAGCTCCGCACGGGAAAGAAGGTTGGCGTGGTGGGCTCGGGACCGGCCGGGCTGGCGGCGGCGCAGCAGCTCAACCGCCTGGGACACTGGGTCACGGTTTACGAGAAAGCCGATCGCATCGGGGGCCTGCTGCGTTACGGGATCCCGGAATTCAAGATGGAGAAGCACGTCCTCGACCGCCGGCTTGAGCAGATGGAAGCCGAGGGGGTCCGGTTTGTGGCCAACGCCCACGTCGGACACTCGGTCCCGGTTGAGGACCTGCGCCGCGAATTCGATGCCCTCCTCCTTGCCGCGGGCGCCGAGGCCCCGCGCGATTTGAACGTTCCGGGGCGGGAGCTCAAGGGAATTCATTTCGCCATGGAGTTCCTGCCGCAGGCCAACCGGCGCTGCCAAGGCGACGCGCTCGATCCCTCTGCGGAGATCCTCGGCACGGGGAAGCGGGTCATTATCATTGGCGGAGGCGACACGGGGGCCGACTGCCTGGGCACGGTGCACCGGCAAAAGCCCGTTTCCGTGCACCAGTTCGAAATCATGCCGGTGCCCCCGGCCGAGCGTTCCCCGCTTACGCCCTGGCCGCTGTGGCCGCTCCAACTGCGCGTCGAGGGCGCGCACGAAGAGGGCGGCGTGCGCCAGTGGAGCGTGGCGACCGTCGAGTTCACCGGCGATCGAGACGGCAACGTGAAGCAGCTGCACGGCATCGAGGTCGGCCCTGCTCCGAAGTTCGAGCCCGTTGCCGGCACGGAATTCGCGATGGACGCGGACCTGGTTCTGCTCGCCATGGGATTCCTCGGCCCGGTGCGCAGCGGAATGATCGAGCAACTGGGTTTGAAGCTGGATGCGAGAGGCAATGTCGAGACCGGAGCGGACTACATGTCGTCGGTTCCGGGCGTGTTCGCCGCGGGCGATCTGCGGCGGGGACAGTCGCTCGTGGTTTGGGCGATTTCCGAAGGACGGAAGGCGGCGTCCTCGATCGACAGTTATATGAGGAAGCAGTCCGCGAAACCCGCGGCGAAAGCAAGATCCAGGCGCGACTTGGTTTCGGCGTAACCGAGATCTTTCTTCGTGTGGCTGGGCCCCCTGCGTTGTTGTTTTTCTCAACCGCAAAGGACGCGAGGGGGCGGAGCGTAAGGCCTTCTTCAGCAGAACCAGAGTACCAGTTCCAGAATTCGTTCCAGATTTGTTCTCATGACCACCAAACCAGTAGCCGCTACGGCCGGGCTGACGCTGCGGGCAATCCGCGAGGCGCTGGGGCGAATTCGCGATTCGATTTATCTTTCGCCCTGCGCTCGTTCGGAAAATTTCTCCCGGCTGGCCGGCAATTCCGTTTACCTCAAGCTCGACAACCTGCAGCGCACCGGCGCCTTTAAGGAGCGCGGGGCGCTCAACAAGCTTCTCACCCTGACGGCCGAAGAGCGGGCGCGCGGAGTCATTGCCGCCTCGGCGGGAAACCATGCCCAGGGCGTTGCCTGCCACGCCGGGCGGCACGGGATCCGGGCACAGATTGTCATGCCGCTGACCACGCCGCTGATCAAAGTCTCCTCGACCAAGAGCTATGGCGCGGAGGTCGTGCTTCACGGCGCCAACTATGACGAGGCCTGCGAAGAAGCGGCGCGCCGCGCGCAGCAGTTTGGCATGGCCTTTGTCCATCCGTTTGACGACGAGGTGGTCATGGCCGGCCAGGGGACGATGGGACTCGAGATTCTCGATCAGGTACCGGACATTGAAGCCGTGGTGGCCCCGATCGGCGGCGGAGGACTCATCGCGGGCGTTGCCTGCGCGGTCAAGGAGTCGAGCCCGAACGTGCGCGTGATCGGGGTGCAGCCGGCGCGGCTGCCTTCGATGAAGGCGGCGCTTGCCGAGGGCCGTCCGGTGACGCTCGATGCGGCCGCGACCATTGCCGACGGCATTGCCGTGCGGCGGGCGGGCGAAAAGACGCTGCCGCTCATTCAGAAATACGTCGACGACATCGTGACCGTCGATGAGGAGGAAATTGCCAACGCGATCCTGCTTTTGCTCGAGCGCGAAAAGACCCTGGCCGAGGGAGCGGGAGCGGCGGCGATCGCAGCCTTGATCAATCAGAAGACCGGGCTCACGGGCAAGAAGGCTGCCGTGCTCGTATGCGGCGGCAACATCGATGTCAGCCTGCTTTCACGAATCATGGAGCGCGGGCTGGTGAAAGACGGCCGTCTGGTCCGGCTGCGCGTGCATCTGCCGGACTACCCCGGGGCGCTGCACCGGCTGACCGGAATCCTGGCCGGGCACCGGGCCAATATCGTCGAAACCTCTTACGATCGCGCCTATTATGGCGTGAACCTGGGGGATACGGCCATCGATATCACCATGGAGACGCGCGGTCCGGACCACATCGCGGAGCTGCTTCGAGCGCTGAGCGACTGCGGGTACGTGCACGAGCGGATCCTGTAAGGCGGTCGGGGTAAGGCAGTCGGGCCCGGCGCAAGGCCGCCTTCTCTGCGGTTCGCGCCTTTCGATCGCAAAGCCACAAAGGACGGAGTTTCTCCCGCGAACTGCATCGGAGAACGCTCTCTGCTGCCGGTTCTCCTGCGCTATATTGATTTTTTGAACTTGCCGTCGCGAATTCATTGCGCAAAGTTATTGCTTGTGGCGACCGTCTTCGTCTGCGCCTGCGAGCGGCGCCGCGAGCGCGCGCTCGAAATCAACTACGTCTCCGCGCCCCGGGCCATACTGCGGGATCAGCTGGCGCAGCTCTACCACAAAGTGGGCGTCCTAAGAAACGGGGAGCGGGTCGAGGTGCTCGACCGGGAGAGGCATTTTGCGAAGGTCCGGCTCGAGAATGGACAGGTGGGCTGGGTCGAGCAGCGCTTCCTGGTCAACGAGAAAGTCTTTGATGCATTCGAGAGCATGGCCCGTGAGGAGCAGGGTGCTCCCGTCGTGGGTACGGCGTCGACCCGCCGGGACACGAACCTCCACGTTCAACCGGGCCGGGACACCGAGCATCTGTACCAGCTTGCCGAGGGCGCCAGGGTCTCGATTTTGCGGCGTCAAACGGCGGAGAAAAATCTTCCCGGACTTCCGCCCCTGGTTCCCGAGGGCGGTGGGAAGATCGTTAAGCCCGTCGAGGATTGGTGGCTGGTCCGCGATTCCCGGAACCATGTTGGCTGGGTGCTGGGCCGCATGATCGACCTCGATGTTCCGCCCGACATCGCCCAATACGCCGAGGGGCAGCGCATCGTCGCCTGGTTCGTCCTCAACGAGGTCGCCGACGGCGATAAAAGAGTCCCGCAGTACCTCATGCTCCTGACCGGGCCGAAAGACGGCCTGCCCTTTGACTTCAACCAGGCGCGCGTCTTCACCTGGAACGTCAAGCGGCGCCGTTATGAGACGGCCTACCGCGAACATAACCTCAACGGCGTGCTGCCGGCCAGCGTCTCCCACGAAGTTTTCGGCGAACAAGGCGACCTGCCCACCTTTACCCTGCGGGTCAGCGACAAGAGCGGCAATGTGGTTGAACGCAGATACAAATTCAACGCGCCGGTTGTGAGGAAGGTCAATTTGGAATGAGGGGAAACGTCCGGGGCAGATACACGGGCCGACTAAACGGCTTACGCCGGAGAAAATTGAATCTTAGGGCCGCTCCGGACTTGTCGAAATACCTGAGCTGGCGGGCTCGATCTGTCTAGATAGATAGTCTTGCTCTCTACTCTATTTTTTGGTTTAGTTTTTTGTTGTTGACTTCCGCAATTAGTTCACGCTACATTCGTTCCCCCTGTTCGTATCGGCGTTGGGAGGGCTCCCACGGGAATATTGTTTTAAGCGTTTGGAGCTGTGTGTCTCCCGTGCGGTTACAACAGCACACATTGCATTAGCGAGAGCAGAAATGGAGAGAAACATGAGAAGGATTCTTTGTGGCACCTTGTGCGCAATCGGTTTTCTATTTTTCTCGCAGACCTTTGCTTTCGGTCAGTGGACGGCGGTGATTAGCGGAGCTGAGCAACAGGTCGGTTGGTGTCCCAAAGCCGGTCTGTGTGGGGAATATTGGCTAAGCGGAAGTGTAACTGTATCTGCAAACGGATCGAGTGTATCGGTCGACTATCAACAGGGTTCAACCGTATCCAGCTTGGCTTCTACCCTATGTGCGAGAATGAATTCCACCTTCCCAGTACAGTGCACGGGTACGAGTGGGGGAACACTATCTATCACGGATCCTGGGTACTATCTGCTTTCCGCATCTACGTCTGTCGATTATCCTCTCCCTCCTCCGACGAGGACGTCCCCGTTCAAGATCTCATTGCCTCCTGCGACCGGCTATATTAACCCCAAATATGTGATTCTTGGAGTTTCCTATGCTCCGCCAGGTAGTAAGAGTCAAGTGACCTATGTGAACACTACGAACCTTGGTAGTGCCACCTCTCTGTCCGGTTATATCCAAAGCACCGTTTCGTCGTCCGTTGCAGTCGGGTCGACGTCAGGGAATACGGCGACATTTCCGATTGTCGGTAAGGTGGGGTGGAGCGACACGACAACAACCACGAATTCTTCCTCCGTTACACAAGAGCAAGACACATCTTCTTCCGTGGCTTTAAGTTCGACAACAACGTGGAGCAGGGCCGTTCCAGGTCCGGCTAGCGACTACTCGGGGGTCGATCACCGTTATGATGTGATCTGGCTTTGGCTCAACCCCCTGCTGAACTTTAGTATCCCGGGCGGCGGAGGCGGAAAGATCATTTGGACGGGATATTCCTTCGACACGGATGATGTTTCTGAAATGGACATCTATGGGGTTTACCTTGGTTGGCTCTTGGGAACGCTGAGCACTCCGGGGCCTGGGAGCACGGACTTAACACCGCTGAAACGGGCTTGGGCTGGTCTGTCGGCGAACAGCCAACAATGGCCAACCGGCACGACGCCAGCTTTAACGGCATCTGATTTTGCACAAATCGCTAAAGCCGATCCCTTCTCTAATTCCTCTTACGCCGTAACTGTCCCGACCTCTGCTGCAGGAAACCTCACCAGCAAGGACGGCCGTTATACCCTGACGGGCAATGCACCTCTCAACTATGTCCAAGCCGCGCCGGGCGGACAACCTTACCAGCAGAGCCTTGCCGAGAGTACGACTCTCACGCAAACTCAGGGGCAAGGGGCTAATACCAAATCTGTGATCGGCTACAGCATCGAACAAAAATTCAGCTTAACAGCTTTTGGGGTTACATTGAACCATGACAAGACCAGCGCGAATCAGCTTACGTTCTACAACCAATGGAGCAAGACAAATAGCGAAGTGACGGGAGAAACCGCCACCGGATCGGTTGTCGGGCCGGCTTGCAAGGTTGTGAATAACGTTTGTAGCACAGTTTATAAAGGGCCAACGGAATACTCAGTGTTTCAGGACAACGTCTTTGGCACGTACATGTTCTACCCCACATGTAAGCTCAACGGCACGTGTTGAAAAAAATAGGGAAGGCAGCGGAGTAACTCGGCATAGCTCTAGCTATGCCGAGTCCGCCGAACGATCGTATCAATTCCTTCACAGTATGCAACGGTGTTTGTCGGAGATGGGTGCCGTGTGGTATTGGCTTGGCGTTGATCCCGCGGTCAAGAGTTTCTGAATACGCCAGACGACGCTGTGACGTTGACAACATCCCCCCCGGTCGATGGCTCCGCCGACGCCAGTCGGGAGCCGTCGACTCTTTTCTGCTCGCGAAGGGCGAGGGCAAAGAGAAGGGGGGCCGGCACGGGCCAGCGGGGGGACGACCTGTCTGGATCCGCCGCATCCCGATTGCGATTCCGCGATCTACAGAATTCAGTACGTCGATCTATTGAAATCGGTATCGATTCCCCCGGCGAGGTCGGCAGTCTGCCTGTAACCTCGTGGTGGAACCTTCGCCAACAGCTCAGTACGCACCAGGTGACGACCAATTGTGTTGCCCACTAGTGGTCGAGTGCTAAGAATTCGCAAGGCGACTGTGCCTGAGCCAGAACACCGCGAGATCTACGCGACCCTGCGCATACCCGCCGAGGTCATCAAGCCTATCAAGACCTGGCACGAGCCCGATGCGGAGGCCCAACTTTAGTGACTAAAAAAAATCTAAGTTGTAGAAAACACAGCATCAGGCCCAAAATAATGTGGAAGTTGGGTTAGAAAGAGGCCGCTCGGGCGTTATCTACCAAATTCAATAGCCCGTCCCCAGAAACTTCTAATTTCAATAGACAAGGGTGATCCCGATTGATCAGCTATTCTGGTGTAAGTTGCTGATTATACGTGCACTGAGCTGCTGGAGGGACACTGGAACCAGAGTTGCTACTATACTTCCCGAGTCATCGGGGCCGCCAAACACCTCCACTTGCCGGAACCTCAGAAAAATTGAACTCATTCGCGTGAGGAGAATTCTGCATGAATAGCGTTTCCACTTGGAAATCTGTTTTCGCATCCGTGCTGCTGCAGGCAATCGCACTGGTGTTCTTTGCGTCAGGCGCTTGGGCGCAGGAAACCACAGCCGGGCTTCAGGGCACCGTAAAAGACGCCTCAGGTGCTGTTGTGAAAGGTGCGCAAGTCACCGTCAGCAGCACCACCTTGGTCGGGGAAAAAGCTGTCAAAACCGATGCCAGAGGCTATTATCGCCTTGCTAACCTGCCGCCCGGCAACTATGTGGTGACCGTCTCGGCCGAAGGGTTTGCGACCACCAAGAACGAAGGACTGGCTCTCGAAGTGGGCCATCTGCCGACGCTCGATTTTTCCCTCCAGGTGGGCAAGACTCAGACTGTCGTCGAAGTGAGCGGCGAAGCTCCCGCAATCGATGTGACCACGAATCACACGATGACCAATATCACCACGGACGTCATCAGCGATGTTCCGCACGGGCGCTCCTTTCAATCTGTGATTCAGTTCGCTCCCTCGGCTCGCAATGAGCCCCTGGAGGGTAGCGCGATCATGAGTAATGGAACAGGCGGAACGTCGCCCGGAAATGGCAGTAACGGTAGTGCCTTCGGGTATTCCGTGGGTGGCGGTGCCGACTCGGAGAATGCATACCTGGTCGAGGGGCAGGAGACCGCCAACCTGATCGGTGGCTACTCGCATACCAATGTTCCCTTCGATTTCATTCAGGAAGTGCAGATCAAAAGTTCCGGGATTGAAGCCGAACACGGGGGGGCACTGGGTGGCGTGGTAAATGTCGTCATGAAAAAAGGAACCAACGGCTACCACGGTGCGGTGTTCGCGCAATTCGAAAACGACGCCATGGACGGTTCGCCCCCCTCGCGCTCCCGTTACAACGCGGCGTCAAGCGGGACACCGGAGCCCTGGGGAACCATTGATCCTGCCTACGAGAATTATCAGCCCGTAAGACGGCACACCAGCGATGTTTTTCCGGGATTTACGTTCGGCGGGCCAATCAAGCGGGACAAGGTGTTTTTCTTTGTGGCCTCCAATCCAGAGTGGAGCAATCAGGAACGGTTTGTGAACTACGGGCCTACCAACGGTGGTATGACTCCCTTTAGTCAAAACCAGCAGACCTATTACACCACGGCTCGAATTGATGCGGCCCTAACTCAGAAAATTCGAGTCTTTGGTTCGTGGCTCTACCAATATCAGCGTGAGACTGGCGAGGATCTACCCCTGGACGACGCGACCGGAGGATACTTCAATTCGTCGACAGGATGCTTTGGCCAGGCCACTTCGACAGGCAACCCTTGCCTCAGTTCGGGAGTTCCAAAATTCGTTTATGGCCACAACTTGGGATTCGCTGCACCTAACAGCACAACCAACGTAGGTGCCGATATCACCATCTCGCCGACACTGGTCGCTACCACTCGTTTCGGCTACTATTTTGAGAACTACCACGATTTCGGGTACCCAACAACCGGAACCATTGACAACTTCCAGCTCAGCGGAATTGGTGGTGCTGATTCGACCGGCGCTCCGCTGCCAGCCTCACTGCAGCAATCGCAGGGCTACTTTAATATCGCGAACAACCAGAACTACACCCTGCGCAACGCCAATAAAGCGATTCAATTCGACCAGGACGTACTTTGGATCAAGAGCGGCTGGCTGGGGACGCACAACTTCAAATTCGGCTATCAGTTGAATCGACTCTCAAACGATCTGGCCCAGCGCTGGAACGCACCGTATGTTCAAGTTTTCCCGTATGCCGGCAATGCATCCGCCTTTAGTCCGGCGACGGACATCGGCACTGCCAATTGTGCTGCGGCAGAAGCAGCGGACGGCACGACCACCTGCCAAGGGCGCTATGGCTACATAAACGTTCAGGATTTCGGTTCTTCCGGCAAAGTGACCAGTTACAATCACGGTTTCTTCGCGCAAGATGCGTGGACTGTTGGTCATGGCGTCACAATGAATTTAGGGGTACGCGTCGAGAAAGAGTACCTGCCGGGGGAAGGCGTAGGGCAGGGGGTGCCAAGCCATCCGATAGATTTCAGCTGGACGGACAAGATTGCTCCCCGTTTGGGCGTGGCCTGGGATGTGTTTAGAGATGGAAGAATGAAGGTGTTCGGCAGCTATGGGCAGTTTTACGACATGATGAAACTGAACGTCGCCATTAGTTCATTCGGCGGGCAATATTGGCAGAACTGCTACTACGCTCTCGATACCCCCGACCTGGCCTCCGTCCAGCCTGCCTTTGCTTCCGGTTCAGGCCGGGACTGCGTTGGGCCATCGGCTTCAAGCGCAGCCAACTGGACGGGAGGAGCTACCCCTGCAGGGCTGACTTTCCTGGAGAACCAGAATTTCCGCACATTCCCCACAACTTGCTCAACCTGCAGCGAATTTGAGGAAGGAGTGGCCCCGAACCTCAAGCCCTATGAGCAGCACGAGTCGGTATTTGGTGTGGACTATCAACTGGCTAAGAACGTGGCGCTTGAGGCCCGTTGGGACCGCAGACGCCTGGATCACGTCATCGAAGACTCGGCCATTGCCGGTGCCGGGGGCAGCGAGACCTTTGTGATCGTGAACCCGGGTCAAGGCATCAACGAGAACTTTCAGGGGTTCTACGACTTCCTCTATCCAAACCAGACGCTAAACTGCTCAACCAGTCCGTGCCCGCCCAACAAGACGATTCCGGCGGCAAGAAGCTATGACGGCATGGAAATTCGGCTCACCAAGACGACCAGTCAGCACTGGGCGGGAATGTTCTCCTACACCTACAGCAGGCTGAGAGGCAATTACACGGGCCTGACCAGTTCGGACATTGCCGACGGCACGTTCGGGGGTCGTAATTCGCCCAATAACAGCCGCTCCTTTGATGAACCATACTTTTCATGGAACTCCATGGGCGGCTCCTCCAGTGGATTGCTGCCGACCGATCGTCCTAACGCCTTCAAAGGCTACGGGTACTACGAACTTGGTTTCCGAAATCACTGGACAACCGATCTTGGAATCTTCCAGTACGCATACAGTGGGGCGCCGACCACCAGCTTCCTTGATGTCGGATACAACATCCCCGGCGGCGACTTTGCGCCGGTCGATGTCGTCGATCGAGGGAAATGGGTTGACCTGACGCAGAATCCGGCCACCGGCGCGATCACGGTGGGTGCGCCGCGGACCAACCGCACTCCGTGGTACACACAAACGGATTTCAATCTTCAGCAGAACTACAAGGTGAGCGAGTCGAAAGTTCTCAGCTTCTCAGCAACGATTAGTAATCTGCTGAACCAACACGCACCGACCGCTTTGAACGGCAACATGGATAGTGCCAGCTCCTTTCCGTTTGTCTCGCTCTATGGGCCCGATTGTGCGCCGACAGGGGGGCCGGGGTTGTGTAACCTGTTCAACGGTCCTGCCTGGTATCACCTCGCTATGGCGGGATACAATCTCAGCAGTGTGATGAACCAGCCTGCCGGCCCTGGCAGTACCCCGATCACGGTGAACAGCTGGTATGGAAAGCCATTGTATTATCAGCTCTCTCGCAACATCCGACTGGGAGTGAAGTTCACCTTCTAATCCAACCGCTTAGGTAGTTGGGGAGCCGTACTTCGGCTCCCCTTCACTTTTTGTCCTGACCCCGTTCGTTTGACCATTCTGACCATCTGACACAAAACTCCTTGCGCTGGGCGCTCGGCCCGGGTGCTCGTTGTCCCCGCCCGCAATCTCGTGTAAATTCGCATGGCATGAGAAGCCGCGCCCTCAGAAAGCTCAAAAGCGCATCGGCCGCGATCGTGCTTTTGTCCATGGCCTTGCTTGCCCTCGCCCAGGACCGCCACACTGCGCGCTCCATGGTCATCAGCCAGTACGGAATCGTAGCCGCCAGCTACGTGCAGGCGTCGCAGGCCGGAGCCGAGATTCTCGTGAAAGGGGGATCGGCCGTGGACGCGGCGATCGCAGCCAACGCCGTGCTCGGGGTCGAAGAGCCGATGATGAACGGGATCGGCGGCGACCTCTTCGCGATCTACCGGGACGCGAAATCGGGAAAGTTATATGGATTGAATTCGAGCGGGTGGGCGCCTGAAGGGCTCACGCTTGAGCATCTGAAAGCCAAAGGCGTCGCGAGAATCCCTCTGCGATCGATTGACTCGGTGACCGTTCCCGGCGCGGTCGCCGGCTGGAACGCCCTGCATGAACGATTCGGAAAACTTCCGTTCAAAGACGTGCTGGCCCCGGCCATCTACTACGCCGGCCGGGGCTTCCCCGTTCCGGAACTGGATCACGAGTATTGGAGCGGAGCGCCCGAGACGTTCTCGCCTGACCCCGAAGGGCAGAAGACGTACCTGCCGCAGGGCAAGGCCCCCGCTCTCGGCCAGATCTTTCGCAATCCGAATCTTGCCCGGGCGCTCAGCTTGATTGCTCAAACGGGAGCGGACGCCTACTACAAAGGGGAAATCGCGCAGGCGATTTTGCGCACGTCCCAGGCGCACGGCGGCACCATGTCCGCCCGCGATCTCGCCGACTTCAGGCCGGAATGGGTCGAGCCCATCTCCACCCGTTACCGCGGCTGGACGGTCTACGAACTCCCGCCGAACGGCCAGGGCATGGCGGCCCTCGAAATGCTTAACATCATGGAGACCGTTCCCGCCTCTCCCGAAGGCCCGCTGAGCGCGCCCGAACTGCACAAGAAGATCGAGGCCATGAAGCTCGCCTATGCGGACCTTGAGCGTTACAATGCGGATCCGCGTTTTGCCAAGGTGCCGGTCGAAGGATTGCTGTCGAAAGACTACGCCCGGGCCCGGGCCCGGCTCATCGACGCGGACCGCGCGAACTGCGACGTCGCCTACGGTACACCCCGGAGCGAAACCACCTACCTCAGCGTTGTGGACCGCGAGGGCAACATCGTTTCCCTGATCCAGAGCAATTACGAAACCTTCGGTTCAGGCATTGCCGTCGAAGGCATGGGGTTCGTGCTGCAAGACCGCGGCGCCTTGTTTTCGCTCGACCCGCATTCGCCGAACGTGGTGGCGCCGCGTAAGCGGCCTTTCCATACCATTATTCCAGCGTTCATGGAGCGCGGAGACGAGCACATCGGCTTCGGCATCATGGGAGGCGCAAACCAGCCGCTGGCGCACGCGCAGTTTGTCTCAAACATCGCCGACTATGGAATGAACATCCAGCAGGCGCTCGAAAACGCCCGCTTCACCGTGCATCCCGATGGGGGATGCAATATCCGGATCGAATCCCGCGTGAAGCCCGATGTCCTCGATCGGCTCTCATCGATGGGGCACAAGCTCGCGGTCGGCGAGGAATATTCCTCGTTTATGGGACGGGGAAACGCCGTCTTGCGCGACTCGAAGGCGAACGTCAACTACGGCGGGTCGGACCCGCGCGCCGACGGTTCGGCGGAACCCGAGCCTCCTCCGTCGTGGCGCTAGCAGAGTTAATCGTTAGGCGTTGACATCCCCGGGCGCGCGAAGCAACACGACAAGGTTTGCGACGCGGACCTGGCCCGGTCGAGCCCGCGTCTTCCCGCTCGTCGCGCAGCCATCTATCGGGCGGTTGCAGCCTGGAATGATCTTCGCGCGCGTTCCAGGGCGCCGCGGGCCGGGTCAATGGCGCGCTCCAGCAGGACGGCATTGGGGACCTGCGATTCGAGCTCGCGCGCAAATCGAGACCTCACAAGTTCGCTGCTCGACAATACGCCGCCATGGGTCGCGACCGGGCACGCGCCATCTCCAAACAGCCTGGCGGCGACGACGGCGGCCATCCTCCCGAGCTCGCTTCCCGCTCGATCGAGGACCTCGCGGGCAAGCCGGTCGCCGCCGTTCGCCGACGAGAGGACAATCGGGGAGAGCGTCGCAAAGTCCGGCGACGGGGTCTCGTTGGCCCGCACAATAAAGTCGTCAAAGTCCTTTGCACCCAGTCCCGCCATCAACGCGTTCAGCAGGGCGGGATTGTCTCCGCGGTCGCGTGCATGAAGGGCCAGGCGCACGGCCTCGACGCCGATCCAATACCCGGAGCCTTCGTCGGAGACGGGAAATCCCAGGCCGCCCGCCCGCGCCGTGGCTCCGGAGGAATTTCTCCCGAAGGCAACCGCGCCGGTGCCTGCAATGACCAGGATTCCAGGATCGCTTCCGAACGCGTCTTCGAGAGCGATCTCAACGTCGGTCGCAATCTCAATCTCGCCGCCGGCAACGCTCGCGATCAATTCCCTCATGACCGCTCGAATTTCCGGCCGCCCCGCTCCGGTCACGCCGGCGCAGGTGCGCGCAACTTCGCGCGGCGAAATTCCCGCCTCGAGACAAGCCTGGTGAATGGAGGCGGACAGAGAATCTCGAGCGCAGGCTTCCCCTACACGCTGCACCTTCGAACTGGCAGCCCTGCCAGCGCCCAGCTGGGATTGCTCGTCTCCCACGATCGAGCGCGTCTTGGTTCCGCCGCCGTCGATCCCGAGAAAAAACGGCATGCAGGAATTCTAACTGCGCAGCCCTCTCCAGGTTCGAACGGCCGCGTTAACGGACGGATAATTTCTCAACCGCCTCGGCGCGGGTCGTCTGTTCGATCGGAGCGCAGCTCCGGGCGATACCTATATTCCTCGCCGTCAGCAAGATGCGAGCCCGGTAAGCTCGCAGGGGCCTGCCTCGCCGTCGGCGCGGGGCTATAATTGTCGTTCAGATCAGCTTCAGAGAAGCTCCGAGACGCGCCGTCATGCATGTGCCCAACCCCGTAGAACCTGGAAAAAAAAGAAAGCGGCTGATTCTCTTCCTCGCGGCAGGCAGCGTCCTGTTGTTCGCTATCCTGGTTTCCGAGTCGTCCTTCGACCTGCCGTTTATCAATCCGAGCACCACCGAACAGACCGTATTTCTCGCTGCGCTTTCGGCGCTGGTCTTCCTGCTTTTCGTCACCCTCACCTTCGTTCTGGCGCGCAACCTGATCAAGGTGTTCGCCGAACGCCGCCTGGGGGTTCTTGGATCGAAGTTTCGCACCCGGCTGGTGGTGGGCAGCCTTCTGCTGTCCTTTCTTCCGGTGATCGTGATGTTCTGGTTCGCCTACGGGCTGATGAACCGCTCGATCGAGCGCTGGTTCTCAACTCCCGTCGAAGAAGTGCGGCAGGACACGGCGTTGATGTCGCGCCTGCTCGCCAAATACGCCGCGGAAAACGCCGGCGCCGAAGCCCGTTCGATCGCCTCCGCGCCGGAGACCGGACGCGCCTACGAGGGCCGCAACTTTTCCGGAGTTCTGAACGAGTTCCGCATGCGTGAGGCCACGCTGCAGGGCGGTTTTGCGGTCGCCATCCTTGCGGGCGACGCCGAGGCCAGCTTTGGGGCCCCTGCGCCCTGGCCGCTGCTGAAGACGAGGGTTCCCTTGCCGGCGGCTTCGGGCGAGCCCCAGCACATCGCCTGGAACGGGATCCAGTATGTGCTGGGGAGGGCGCCAGTCGGCGATTCCGGCGAGATTCTCGTCGCCATGCCCCTGCCGGCCAATTTCACCGAAGCCCAGAAACAGCTCGAAGCCAGCCAGCAGCGCTATCTCGAGCTGGCCAAAGAACGCCGGACCGTCCGCCGGACCTATATGGTGTTTTTGTGGTGGATCACCGGCATGGTGCTGTTTGCCAGCATGTGGCTGGCCCTGTATCTCTCGCGCCTGGTCACCCGTCCGGTGGTGGCGCTGGCCGAAGCAACCCAGGAAATCTCTCGCGGAAACCTGGATTACCGCGTGGAGGTCCCGGCGGCCGACGAACTCGGAGATCTGGTGCGCTCCTTCAATCAGATGGCCGGCGAACTGGCGACCAACCGGCGGAAACTGGAAACCGCCAGCCAGGAGCTCAGCGCCGCCAATGCGGAGCTCGAGCAGCGCCGCCGGCACATTGAGACCATTCTCGAAAGCATTCCCACCGGGGTGCTTTCGCTCGATGCGCAGTTCCGGGTCCGCCACCTCAATCAGGCCCTGCTGCGCATGCTGCACCCCGCGGGGACCGGCGAAGCGCCCTGGGCGTTGATCGGTGCCGAACTGGGAGACTTGTTTTCGTCCGAGGTATTCGACGAACTCGAGCACCTGCTGCGCCGGGCCGAACGGATGGGCACGACCACAACCCAGATGGAGTTTGCCCTCCGGCGCTCGCATTTGCAGGTCGCCGTGACCGCCGCCACGCTTGAGTACGGACGCCGCCGCATCGGCTATGTCGTGGTGTTTGAAGACCTTTCCGACCTGCTGCGGGCGCAGAAGCATGCGGCGTGGCGGGAGGTGGCACGGCGGGTTGCCCACGAAATCAAGAACCCGCTCACTCCCATTGCGCTCTCGGCCGACCGCATTCTCCGCCACCTGGACCGGCGGACAACCGTCGGAGCGGCTTCGGTCGAAGTGGTTCGCAGCTGCGCCGAGACCATTTCCAGTTCCGTCGAGACCGTGCGGAACCTGGTGAACGAGTTCGCAACCCTGGCCCGCTTCCCGGCCTCGCAGCCGCAACCGGCAAACATCAACTCGATCGTCGAGGGCGCGCTCGCCATGTTCGACGGCCGGGTCGACGGAATCCACATGCGCACCCATTTTTCAAGCGACCTGCCGCAAGTCATGGCCGACTCGGATGCGATGAAGCGGGCCATCGCCAACCTGGTGGACAATGCCGCAGAAGCGGTCGAGGAATCGCCGGTCAAGGAAATCCAGGTCTCGACCGCGCTGATCCCGACCAACGATGCAGTGGAAATATCGGTCGCCGACAGCGGCCCCGGCGTGACCGAAGAGACCAAGGAGCGGTTGTTCCTGCCTTACTTCTCGACCAAAAAGCGCGGCACCGGGCTCGGGCTCGCGATTGTGAGCCGGATCATTGAAGACCACCGCGGTTCGATCCGCGTCGAAGAGAACGCGCCCGCCGGGGCGAGGTTCATCATCGAGCTGCCGATCGTCGCCCAAGCCTCCGAGGCGCGCGTCACGCAACATGCTTAGCGTGCTGATCGTAGATGACGAGGACTCGATCCGCGAGTCCCTGGCCGGCGTGCTCGAGGACGAAGGCTATACGCCGGAGGGCGCCGAAAGCGGAGAGGCTTGCCTCGAACTGCTCCACAGGAAGGCATTCGACCTTGTCCTGCTCGACATCTGGCTGCCCGGCATTGACGGGCTGGACGTGCTCGAGAAGATCCGCGAACTCGAGAACCCGCCGGAGGTGGTCATCATCTCGGGCCACGGCACGATTGAGACCGCGGTGCGCGCCACCAAGCTGGGCGCCTTCGACTTCCTCGAAAAGCCGCTCTCGATCGACAAGACGCTCATCCTGCTCAAGAACGCCCTGCAGGCAAAAAAGCTGCGCCAGGAAAACAAGGACCTGAAGAGGCAGCTCGCGCCGAAGAGCGTGATCGTCGGCGACAGCGTTCCCATGAAGGCGCTTCGCCAGCAGATTCAACTGATGGCTCCCACCAACGGGCGGGTCCTGATCTTCGGAGAATCGGGAACCGGCAAAGAACTGGTGGCGCACGCGATTCACGCCCAAAGCCTTCGCAAAGACGAGACGTTCGTCGAGGTGAACTGCGCGGCCATTCCCGAAGACCTGATCGAGAGCGAGCTGTTCGGCCATCGCAAGGGCTCGCTTCCTTCGGCAGCCGACGACAAGGAAGGCAAATTCCTCAAGGCGAGCGGCGGCACACTGTTTCTCGACGAGGTCGGCGACATGAGTCTGAAAACTCAGGCGAAGGTGCTGCGCACTCTCGAAGAGCAGAATTTCACCCCGGTTGGCGGCGACGAACCGGTCACGGTGGATGTTCGCGTCATCGCCTCGACCAATAAGGACCTGGAAGAAGAAATTTCCCGCGGAAACTTTCGCGAAGACCTTTTTTATCGTTTAAACGTGGTGCCCTTCTCGGTTCCGCCCCTGCGCGAGCGCAAAGAGGACATTCCGCTTCTGGCCGAACACTTCCTCAAGGAATTTTGCGGCCGCTACGGCCGCAGGCCGCGGGAGATCACCGACGACGCCGTCGGCGCCCTCATGCGCTACTCATGGCCGGGCAACGTTCGCGAACTGCGCAACGTGATCGAGCGCATTGTCATCATGAACCCCACCACAACCCGCTTCGATCGCAAGCACCTGCCGGCGCTCGTCTATCGGGACGGGGCCCGCCGCGGAGGAGACTTCCTCACGCTGCATCAGGCGCGCGCCGCCTATGAGCGCGATTACATCCTGAAAAAGCTCGATGAAAACCACGGCAACATCAGCCGCGCGGCCGAGGTCCTGGGCCTCGAGCGAAGCCACCTGTACCGGAAGATGCGGGCGCTGGGCATTGCCTTGAAGGAGTAGGCCGGCCGGCAGGGAGTTCGGCGGGCGAGACTCAGGGCTCCGGGGCCCTCCCGGTTTCCACCGCGACCAGATGCTCGAGCTGCCTTCTCCAGTCCAGAGCCTCCACGAAACCTCGCGACTCCCGCCAGTGCGGATGCACTTTGACAAACAACTCCAGAAAGACCCGGGTCCCGAGCATCTTCTCGATTTCCAGGCGGGCGGCGGTGCCGATCTTCTTCAGCATCTGGCCTTGGCGCCCCACCAGGATCCGCTTCTGTCCCTCCCGCTCGCAATAGATGGTCGCCGCGATTCGCGTGAGCTTTTCTCCTTCCTCGAACTCCTCCACCACCACGGTGGTCGAGTGCGGCACTTCTTCGCTGGTTGCAAGCAGCACCTGCTCGCGGACCAGTTCGGCCGCCATGAATCGCGCCGGCTGGTCCGTGATCTGGTCGGGAGAGAAGTACGGCGGCCCTTCCGGCATGGCTGCGACGAGTTTTTCGACCAGCAGGTCCAATCCCTCCCGCCTGCGGGCGGAAATCGGAATGATCTCCTGAAACGCATGCCGTCGCGAATATCTCTCCATCAGGGGAAGCAACCGGCGCTTCTCGCCGCCCAGGAGGTCGATCTTGTTCAGCAGCAGAAAGGCTGGGGTTTTGGCAGAGGCGACCCGTTCGAGCAGGAACTCGTCTTCGGTCTCCTCCCTGCGCCGGGCGTCCACGATCGCCAGCACCAGGTCCGACCCGTTCAGGGCCTCGTTGACGTCGTGCATCATTTTGCGGCCCAACGGGCTGTCGGGGCGATGAACTCCGGGGGTGTCTATGACAACCAGCTGAGCCCCGGGCCTGCCCTTCTTCTTGGGGACATGAATGACGCCGAGGACCCGGGTCCGCGTGGTCTGCGGCTTGGGGCTGACGATCGCCAGTTTCTCTCCCGCGAGCGCGTTCAGCAGCGTGGATTTGCCGGCATTGGGCCTTCCGAGGATGGCAACGAAACCGGAGCGAAACTTCATGCGGTCTTCATGGGCTGCGGGGAATTGCCGAGGGAAACCCGCACCCGCTCCACTTTGCGGTCGGTGGCCTGTAGGACTTCAAGGCGCAGCCCGTCTTCCTGGACCACTTCGCCTTTTTTGGGGATCCGCCCGGCCAGTTCGCTGACCAGGCCCGCCACGGTGGCCGCGCCCTTGCGGTCCGGTCGCACGCCGAGCAGTTCTTCCAGACGGTCCACGTCCATGTTTCCCGGCACCAGGTACGAAGTGTCGCTTTCGCGCACTACCTGCGGCGCCTCGTGTTCGTCGCTGATCTCGCCAACGATCTCCTCCACCAGGTCTTCGATCGTGACCAGTCCGGCAACTCCGCCGTATTCATCGATCACGATCGCCATGCGCACTTTCCGCTTCTGCATGTCGCGCAGCAAGTCGCTTCCCAGCTTGGCTTCCGGCACGAACAGCACGTCCTCGCGCATCAACGAAGAGACGGTTCGGGTGTGGGCCTCGGCGTCGGCGACTTGCAGCACGTCCTGCGCGAAGACAATGCCCACGATGTTGTCGAGATTGCCGCGAAACACGGGCACGCGAGAGAAGGGACGGGAGCGCAGCAACTCAATGAGCGTTTCGACCGTAGCCTCGGCAGGCACGGCCACCATCTCGGGACGCGGCTTCATGGCCTCGCGCACGGTCTTTTCGCTGAACTGCACCACCGACTGAATCAGACCGCGGTTGCTCTCATCGAGAATACCCTCTTCCTGCCCGGCTTCGATCAGGGCATCGACGGCTTCGGCCTGCCTCTCGGCTTCGGGTTCGGGATGCTCGCGGGTCAGCGAGGCCACCGACTGCAGAAATCCCAAGACCAGTGTGACCGGAAACGTCAGGTAGATCAGGGCGCGCAGCAGCGGCACCCAGCGCACCAGCCACTCGCCTCTCGTACGCGAAAAAAAGACAAAGGGCAGAAAACGGTTAAACACGATGGCGATCAGGATCAGGCCCAGGACGGCTTCAAGGACCGCTTCCCTCGTCCAGGGCCCTTCGCCGAAAACCGCAAAACCGATCACCATGGCGATGGCCGCCATGAGCAAAGGCGTGACGATCGACATGGACAAGGCCGCCTGCGGGCGGGCGACCCTCAGCCGGGGCTCCACGTGCTGTTCGAAGGCGTCGATGTTCGCCTGAAACTCGCGGGAGAGGAACTTCCCCGCCTCCGTATAAAGACGGTCGACGTAGGAGGAGAGGGTGAGCAACCCGAACAGGACGAGGAGCGCGATGGTGATGGCCAGGTTCATGTCCGCGATCGCTCCGGGTCACGGGCGCCCGTTCGCCGCCGGGACTTCGCCGGAGTCCGCGATCTCGACGAAGGCGGAGAAGCGGCGGGAGACCCGGGCGGGCGAGTTCTCTCGATCAGACCCGTGGGCAGTCCCAGCTTGCGTCTGAGCGAGGCTTCTTTCTCCTGCATTTCGCCCCGGTCGTTCTCGTGATCATATCCCGCAAGATGCAGGATGCCGTGCAGAATCAAAATTCGAGTCTCCTCGGCCAGCGAGTGCCCAAGCTCCCGCGCGTTGCGCGCCGCCATGTCGAGCGACACGGCTATGTCTCCCGACAGTCCCGGGGCCGGAGCGCCGGCGGGAAACGACAGCACGTCCGTGGGTGAGTCCTGGCCGCGAAAGCGCGAGTTCAGCCGGCGGATTTTCGCGTTCGAGGTAATCAATACTGTCACTCGACCCCGGAGACCGGCGGCGCGCGCGGCCTTCTCCACGAAGCTTTCGAGCGGGCCCGCCTCTAAGCCAGGGCTCGTGCGGTCGAAAACAGTGGTTCGCATGCTGCCCTTCATTTCCCGGATCAATACCAGCCTGCAAAAAGAGGAGAGCCGGCCGGCCCTCCTCTGTCTCCCTTCAAACTTTATTCCGGACGTTGAACGATGTCCCGGACCTCTCCATTTCCGTTCGCCGGTCTCGGATCGAGCAGCTCCATCTGCTGGTCGCTCGCGCGGCCCTTATGCTCGTCGTAGGCGCGAATGATGCGCTGCACCAGGTGGTGCCGCACCACATCGCCTTCGTCGAAGTAGACAAACGACAACCCCTGCACGTCTTTCAGCACGTCGATGGCTTCCAGCAGTCCGCTGCGGCGCGCGTTCGGAAGATCGATCTGGGTCACGTCGCCGGTGATGACCGCCTTCGAGTTGAAGCCGAGACGGGTCACGAACATCTTCATCTGCTCGGACGTGGTGTTCTGCGCTTCGTCGAGAATGACGAACGAGTCGTTCAGAGTGCGGCCGCGCATGAAGGCGATCGGCGCAATCTCGATCACGTTCTTTTCCAGGTAGCGGTCCACCCGCTCGGGATCGAGCATGTCGTACAGCGCGTCATAAAGCGGCCGCAGAAACGGGTCAATCTTCTCCTGCAGGGTTCCCGGCAGAAAACCCAGCCGCTCGCCGGCTTCCACCGCCGGACGCGCCAGAATGATCCGGTTCACGCGCTTGGCTACGAGCGCGCTGATCGCCATGGCCACCGCGAGATAGGTCTTTCCCGTTCCCGCCGGGCCAATGCCGAAGACCATGTCGTGGGCCTCAATCGCATCCAGATAGCGCCGCTGGTTCAAACTCTTCGGCTGCACCGTGCGCCGCCCGAACGAACGCTGTCTTCCGGCTTCCACCAGCCCCCGCAACGTGGTCTTCGGGTCCGAGACGAGCACCCGCAGCATGCTGTTCAGGTCGCCGTTGGAGAAGGTGTGGCCGCTTCGCTGCAGCTGGTTGTAATCAGAGAAGACTTGCTCGGCGCGGGCTACGTCGCGGGGGGTTCCTTCGAGTTCAATCGCATCGGAGCGGAGGTCGATATTGATGTTGAGGCCGTCTTCGAGCACGTGCAGATTCTCGTCCCGGGTGCCAAAGAGGGTTTCGATGTTGGAGCTGATTTCAATGCTCTTCTTCATTCAGAGTCCGTTTTTCGACGTACCTCGAGCGCAGTAGCGCAATTCCCAGTTGTTATTGGATGTCTGGCCAGGGGGTAAAGAACGCGGAGCGTCCATGGACGGATTGTACTGCGCCGCATGAGATGGGCAGATAACAATTCTGTTAAAAGCCTACCCCGGTCGGCCGAGGAGAGTCAACCAGAATCGCGCCCGGAATTCGCGGCATTGACCCCCGATAACCTGCTCCGTTACAATTACTTATCCTGCCCACCGGAACTCCGCTGGGAACATAACACACAAAAGGTTTTTACCCGAATGGCAAATCATTTTTCTGCGTTGAAACGCACCCGCCAGACCGAGCGCCGCACCGCTCGCAACCGCAGCAACACCTCACGACTCCGCTCAGCTCTGCGCGAGATGCGCGAGGCCCTGGCCAAGGGCGACAAGGCCTCCGCCGAACAGGTTTTCCGCAAAACCTCCTCGGCTCTCGACAAGGCGATCCAGAAAGGCGTGATCCACGAGAACACGGCGGCCCGCTACAAATCGCGGCTGAACGCCAGGCTCGTCGGGATGAAGTAAACGACTGGACGTCTTGGGGCATTCCCGTCCGGGTTGCCCTCCTCCTTGCCGGCCTGCGCTGCTCTCTCCATCGAAGAAGTACTTCAGGTGATGACTAACCCGCTGTCGCGTTCGCTGGCCTCCGCTCCGGTGGAAGAGGAAGAGATCACACCTGAAACGGCGGCGGCGCTCGACCGCGCCCGCGCCTCGC
>Ga0123355_10002227_pt1 | contig 27372 bp, 24 predicted proteins | sample TergutEmb28metaG_3_FD_89872 | JGI IMG/M metagenome (GOLD analysis project Ga0123355, IMG submission 89872) | Embiratermes neotenicus P1 segment gut microbial communities from Petit-Saut dam, French Guiana - Emb289 P1 | ecosystem: Host-associated > Arthropoda: Insects > Digestive system > Gut ... | reverse complement strand
TTTTGCAGTTGATAGTGCTTTTTCTTCATTAGGGGAATACGGATTACTGTCATCAATAACATTGCCGTCTAACAAACGGATAATACGTGTGGAATATTTCTCCGCAAGGTCGGCGTTATGGGTAACCATTATTACAAGCCGTTCCTTTGCAACTTCTTTTAGAATATCCATAATCTGGACGGAAGTTTCAGAATCGAGCGCTCCTGTCGGCTCGTCGGCCAAAAGTATCTCCGGATCATTGACTAGGGCTCGGGCTATGGCAACGCGCTGCATTTGGCCGCCGCTCATTTGGTTTGGTTTTTTGTAAAGCTGGTCGGCAAGGCCGACGGATTTAAGCACATCAGTCGCGCGTTTACGCCGCGCCGCTTTAGACACGCCGGAAAGCGTAAGTGCAAGCTCCACGTTGGCAAGCACCGTTTGGTGCGGGATAAGGTTGTACGTTTGGAAAACGAACCCAACGCGGCGGTTGCGGTATATGTCCCAGTCCGCATCCTTGAACTTTTGAGTCGACATGCCGTTTACAGTAAGGTCACCGGATGTGTAGCGGTCTAAGCCGCCAATAAGGTTAAGCATAGTAGTCTTTCCGCAGCCTGATTGGCCAAGGATGGCCACAAACTCGGATTTGCGGAACTCGATGTTAACGTCCTTAAGCGCGTGTACGGTTATGTCTCCGATGTTGTAGTCTTTGTTGATGTTTTTTAATGTAAGCATTGCATAAATCCCTTCAAAGTCATATGTTCTTTTCGATTGTTCTTAACAAAGCGTTATTTATTCTTAAAATTTTGCAAATATTTATGGCGTCATGCGGAATGTCTGCGTCGCCATGTATCTGTATCAGGCGGTAGTCCATCACATCATGCAAATCCTGAGGATTTTGCAACTCCTTTACGCTCTTAAGCCCGGAGATGGCATAGCGTCTGTACTTATCACCAACATTACCATAATGTGTTGATATTACGGATATAGAGAGTAGAGTGTTAAGAAATTCCGTAAGCCCTGCGGCGATGGCGCGCCCCTCGCGCGGGTTTGTGCCTTTTGCAGGTTCATCTAGAAGAATGAGTGATAGCGAATCGTCGGTAGCTTTTGTTATAATTTCATCAATCCGTAAAATTTCCGCCCCAAAAGAGGATAAACCTGCATGCACATCAGATAAATCATCGAATATAAAATCAATATTGTCAAACATCGGTAGTGCTGCTTCGTCGGCAAAAGCAAAAAAGCCGCATTGCACAAGGTAGCAGTTAAGTGCGACGGTCTTTAGTGAAAGCGACTTGCCGCCCATATTTGCACCGGTTATAACCGTCACGCCCGGCGCGAGCCGTATGTCGATGGGTACGAACTTTCGCCCTCGCCGGCTAAGGGTGTTGGCAACGCCGGGGCTGTACGCGCCCTGTAGATTTACTGTGTTTTCAGTGATTATCGGCATACAGCATCCGTAAGTGCGGCACAGGGTAGCCTTTGCCAATAATAAATCCAGTTTTGTAATATTTGTTATATTGTTTATGAAGATATCGTGGTGAGGTAGGAGCTGTTTTGTCAGTTCAGTGCGTATGCGTAGCTCTTCGGTGTACTCTTCGTCTATAATTTCCTGCGTAGGCGGGTTTGCCAAACGTTTTTTGCTTCTAATTTCTTCTAATTTTATTGAATGTTTTTCACTGATGTGGAAAGAGGGTAGGTTAAGCCCGTCTGGGTCAAGTATGCTTAGGGCGGCAGGTATCTTTACAAAAGTGATATTTTGTAAGTTTATGTTAAGACCGTAAAACTCATCAACCAATTTATGCAAGGAAAGTGTGAATGACTTTATTTCAAATAAATCAACGTCGGATAGGGTTTTGCCGTTTGGCAATTTGTGTAGGCTGCCTCGTATATCGCGGAATTTAACTAGGATAGCTGTTAAGGGGTTAAAGTCTCCAGAACACTTTAAAATACTGTTAATATTGGAAAGTTCTGCATGCAAATACGCCGCTTCACTTCGCTTGTACGGCGATATTAAGCGGGCGGCTGAACTGCCGTATGGTGTGTGCGGCGAAAGTGCATCCAGCACAAAGTCCGCACCTATTTGGATAAGTTCCTTGTCGCTAAGTTTTATCATGCTACGCACAAATCACCGAGATTAGCGGTATCTTATTCAAAAGATATACGCCGCCGCGGCTGATAAGCTTTCTATGTGCTTTTGGGGTTAAGAATATTTTCGTAAAATCTGTTACTGTGTATATTTGCGGGTTTCTTTGGTCATAATCTATCATTTCATCTGTAAACGCGCCAGGTATGTGGGTAAAAACCGTATTTAGCGGAGCGGTGTCTATATGGGGCAGATCAACGAGTTCGTTAAAATACTTGATTTTTTCGAGTGTAGCAGCTGTTTGTGACTTTACGCATAGGACAATACCAGACTTGGCCGACTGAGGCGATGGCACAAAAGCGCGCCTCTCGCCGGAACCCGTTACATAGACTTGCCTGACATTATAACCGCTTAACAATGTTTTGCATAACGCCTCAAGCTGTGTACCGATGGACGGCCCGGCAAGCATAGCGGAGCCGCCGGTGATTGCCCGTGTAATGTAAACCTCGCCAAGTGGCGTGTTGTAGCCTGTTGCGGCCAAAATTTCTTTTGTATAGGTTGATGAAGTAAATGAACCTGAAGCCGATGCTATTATTAAGCCAGGCGAAACATTGATGCAAGCCGGTGTGCATCCAACAGACGTAATAGCCGTACCGTCGTGTATGCAGTTACCTATGAGTTCGTTAAGTATCTTTATGGCCGCGTCGTCATCCTCTTTGGAAAGGCCGACGAGCGAGATCACGGAGAAGGGGGCGCAAAGGTTAGTTAGCTCTTTTAATTTAACGGGGTTTGGATAGTTCATTTAACATAGGAATAAAAACCATGTCCGCTCTTGCGCCCAAGCCGTCCGGCGCGCACCATTTTGCGCAATAAGCAGCTGGCGCGGTATTTACCGTCACCCGTTTCCTGCATAAGCGTATCCATTATATACAGAACGACGTCATTGCCGATAAGGTCGGCTAAAGCAAGCGGGCCTATTGGGTGGTTGGCACCCAGTGTCATAGCCTTATCGATATCTTCAGCCGAAGCCACGCCCTGCTCCAATACGCAGATAGCCTCGTTTATCATGGGGACGAGGATTTTGTTGACGACAAAGCCGGGCGCCTCTTTAACCTCCACGGGTTCTTTGCCGATTTCCTTACTCAAATTAAAGATAACCTCAAACGTTTCGTCAGAAGTTTGGAAGCCTCGAATGACTTCCACAAGCTTCATAATGGCGGCGGGGTTGAAGAAATGCATACCTACGACCTTTTCAGGGCGCGTAACTGCTGTCGCAATCTCCGTGATGGAGATGGATGACGTATTTGTGGCGAAAATCGTGTGCGGCTGGCAGATGCCGTCTAGTTTTGCGAAAAGTTCACGTTTGATAACCGCGTTCTCTACGACGGCCTCAACGACAAGGTCAGCGTCTGCTGCGTCGGCAAGTGTATCCGTCGCGCTGATAAGACATATAATGGCGGATTTACGGGCTTCGTCTATTTTGCCTTTTTCTACAAGGCGGGATAGGGCTTTGTTAAGCCCGGCTGTGCCGTTGTCGGCCAGTTCTTTTTTTATATCATATAGGCAGACTGTATGGCCTGCCTCCGCAAAAACTTGGGCGATACCTGCGCCCATAACGCCTGCACCTGCGATAAAGATTTTCATTCATTACCTCCTGACATGATGGCATACAGAGTTTGTTCCGCACCAAACCTTACTAGTTCCTTTTCTAGTTGAAAACCTAACTTTTCAAGCACTTTACGGGAGGATGTGTTCGCTTTCTGCGTTTCAGCTAAAAGTTTCGGGAGTTTAAGTTCTTTGAAGGCGTAGCGTAGCATTTCGCTTGCGGCCTCGGTGGCGTAGCCGTTGCCCCAGTGCTTGGACAGGAGCATATACGATAACTCTTTATACTCACCGTCGTGGTGTGTCTGAAAGGATAGGTATCCAATAAATTCGCCGCTTTCTTTGTTTCTAAGCGAAAAACGGTTAGGGTCTGGCAGTAGTTGCTCGAGCTTTTTAACTGTTGCCTTCATAAAGGCGGCTGTGGGTTCGCCGCCCAAGTGAACCCATATGTTAGGGTCATCGCAGGCGGTGAGTAGATCCGATTTGTCGGATAACTGGATTGGCGTGATGATGCAACGATCGGTTTCAAATATCATGGATTCTCCTTTTGGTTATGAGATTACGGGTCAAGAATTTCTATGTCGCTGCGCTCCAAGAGCTTCTATGCCCGTAATGGCGCTCCAGCGGTGCGTATTTTTTGCGAACACAGTTCGCCCTTACAACACATAAAATTCGCCGAACAGCCTTAAATCATCGCTGCTTGCACCGACCATCACACGGAAGCGACCCGGTTCGACCACCCACTTAAAGTCGCGGGTAAGCAAGCGGAGTTCTTTGAAGCCTAAAACAAGCTTCACGGTCTTCCGCTCGCCGGGGTTTAGGTGTATACGCTCGAAGCCCTTTAGTTCTTTACGTCCGGTGACGACGGATGTGTGTACATCGTTGACGTAGAGTTGCACAACCTCATCACCTGCCACGTCACCCGTATTTACTACGTCAAATGACACCGTAACGGAGGCGTCAGCAGAGATTTCTTCAGCCGAAAGGCGCAGATCTTCGTATTTGAAGGTAGTGTAAGATAAACCGTGGCCGAAATGGAATAAGGGGTTGTAGTCCATCTCCACGTAACGCAGGCCACCTGCCGGCTTGCGGCTGTAGTGTAGAGGTATTTGCCCAACGTGCTTAGGGAAGGAGAAAGGCAGACGCCCGGCTGGGTTTATATCGCCGAAGAGAGCCTCCGCCATGGCGGTGCCGCCGACCTGCCCGGGGAACCAGGAAACGAGTATGGCCGGCAGGTTTTCATTCTCCCATCTCATAGTAACGGGGCGGCCGTTTTGTACAACGAGTATAACGGGCGTACCTGTCGCATGTATGGCTTTTACTAAGTCTAGTTGCTTGCCGGGTAGGTTGAGGCAGATGCGGTCCAGGTTCTCGCCAACGGTTGCGCCGTTATCGCCCATCGCAAGTATGGCTACGTCGGCTTTTTTTGCAGCTTCAATGGCTTCATCCATACATAAGTCGAAAGCGCTGTAGCCAAACATAACACGCGCACCGCGAGCCTTGTTGAGGAACTCGATGCGTAAGTCGTATTCCTTGCCTTTTTTAAGCGCGATAGGTGCGGTGCGCACCGCGTTGTCGTTCTGCTCCCACGCGTCCACATGCAGCTTTCCGTCTATATAAAGGCGCATACTATCCATCGTGGACAGACCTACGAGTAAATCTTCGAAATCATCTTCAGGCACGAGTTTACCTGTCCAGCGGATACTGTAAAAATCTGCCTTTACGCCCTTGCCGGGAGGAGAGAACCACCAATTGAAGGAAATATGTGGATCTATACGTGACAGTACCGGTTCGCCGCTCATATCGTGGTTATTAAAATACTCACCCAGCAGACCATGCTGACCGCATGGAGTGCGAAGCACGTCTGGGCGGAATGCGCGTATCTGTGCATCCAATATATGGCAGCCCTGTGCGTAGCGGATTTCCGTATCGTTTGAAACTATTTTGCGTATGCCGTCAAGAAGCGTTATGCACTCGCCTTTGGTGTGCGGCGCGGTGTAGTCGCCAAGGCGCGGCACGTCGGCGCTGGGGCCGATTACCGCGATGGATTTTATATTTTTGGATAGCGGTAGGATACCATTGTTTTTTACCAAGGTTTGCGCCTTGCGGGCAACTTCCAGTGCGGTTTGCATATGCTCTTCCGACCTAGCAACCTGTTTAAAGAGTTTTGCATCGGTTTGATGGTTTTCAAACAAGCCAAGCTCAAACTTAACCCGTAGGACACGTGCTACGGCAGTGTCTATTACATCTTCGCCAATTTCTCTCGTGTTTACGAGGTCTATGATCGTTTCCTGGTAGAAATCGTGGGGGAAATCGTAAAATTGCATGTCCAATCCGGCCAGCAAAGCCATTTTAAGTGCTTCGCGCTTACTTTCCACCACATAATGGGATGAGTGCAACATGTTAATCGCCGTCATGTCTGCGCGTACGAAGCCTTGCATACCTAAATCCCCGCGGAGAACGTCCGTAAGCAGTTCCCTGTCGCCAGCCACGGGCACACCGTCCAGCGAATTATAGGAGCACATGGCGTTCAGCGCGCCGGCTTCGAACGCGGCTTCAAAAACAGGGATGCAGTGGGCGTAGTGCTCATGCCTGCCGAACGCGCTAGGGGCGCAGTTCAACCCGCCAACTGGCTGGCCGTAGCCGGTAAAGTGTTTTGGCTCGGCAACTATCCTGTCCGGCTGTGATACATCGTTGCCTTGCAGGCCTTTTATCATTTCGCGCGCAAACTGTGCGGAGAGGTATGTATCCTCGCCGTAGCCTTCCTCCACACGACCAAAACGCGGGTCGCGCCCCAAATCAAGCACGGGCGAGAAAGTTTCGTGTATGCCAAGAGCGCGCGTTTCCCGTGCGATGCCGTGGCCCTGCTTGTTGGCAAGTTTCGGCTCCCACGTCGCCGCCAGCGTAATTTGTTGGGGAAAGATAGTGCATTCAGCACGGTTAAGGCCGTGCAACGCCTCCTCCGACATAAGCACGGGTATGCCCAGGCGCGAGTGCTTCATTACGTACTCCTGTACGGCATTGTTAAACTCGGCTGTGGAGTTGCGGCTCTGTAAGCAGCCAATTCCAAGATCGCCCACTAATTCGGCCAGCCTTTCCCCGTTCACTTCCATCATCCCGGTTTCCGGGTTTGGGTCGGCAATGCTGGCAATAGCGTACATATCAAGTTGGCGTGCCTTTTCCTCATCGTCATGCGGGATATAAGGTCGTCGATGCGGTCGCTTATTGGTTTGGTTTTATCTAAATAAATCATGGTACTACCCCTCTGCATCAATAATCTAACAAATATAATTGTACCATAAATTACAAGGTTTGTAAACAATAACAGGATTATATGAAAATATTTTCAATTTATCTTTCGGATTTATCCTGTAAGTGATATAATTGAATATAGAGGAATTGCTTTGAAACAACAACAAAATTTAACTTGCTAAAATTTTGTTGTTGTTTCAAAGTAGAGCTAGGCAACGCGTAAGCGTCCCAGCATATTCGTAGAATAACTATGCATGTAGTCATTCTACGAACATTTCTCTATAAAATGTCAATTAAATTTTTCTCTTGACTCTGCCGTTGGGGAAGGGGTTAAACTATACTCAAATAAAATTTTTGAGGAGGATTTTCAATGAGTGATTTAATAAAGATTAGGGATGTGTCAGTCAAGTATGGTATATCAGCTCGTACCCTCCGGTATTATGAGGATATGAGGTTAGTCAACAGTACACGAGGTGATGATTATGCCTACAGGCTATATGATGAGTTTGCCATCAAACGGCTGGAACAGATTCTGATTCTCCGAAAGTTAAACATCGGTATCAAAGACATTCAACGTATTTTTAATACGGTTGGATCAGAAGTTGTTTTAGAGGTGTTAAGCAAAAAAGTAGATGATATTGATGAAGAAGTTGCGCTTTTGCATGAGTTGAGGGAAATTGTTCTTTCGTTTATTCATCAAATCGAGCAAGTAGATTTTAGTAAGGATGCTGATGTTAAGTCGCTGTATGATAAGGCGAAGGAAATAAAAACACAACTCTCGAACGCAGATTATAACGGCAACCCTTCTACAGTAAATAGGTTGTTTGAGGTAACGGAAAAACTTGAACAAAAAGCTGCGTCAAGGCTGCAAATACCAGGCAATATCTTGAAGCGGCTATTGCAAAATGTCTATTTTATTTTGGGAGATGGCGCGGCCATTGCCGACGAACTTGGCAAAAGATACGGTATTTACGTGTACCACACATGCGACAATCGTTGGAAGTATGAGCAGGATGCCGATCCGCAGTTTCAGCCTGGGTTATGCCGCCGTGTACCTGATTATTTTGCGCAAGACCCGGAAGAGGCTGCTCAATGGGAAAGCGAAATGGCACGCGATTTTACCCCGATGGTGATTATAGATTTGATTCAGCTTGCTGCGAAGCATGAAAGAATAATATGTGAAAATGCCATTGATATAGACAGCATAATTCGTTATGTAACACATGTAGTTACAGTCCGCGATGATAATGCCTCAAATGATTTTGCTGAATTGTACGCAAACAAAATCCGAGAGCGAGATATTTCTGAAAATGAAAAGGGGATGCTTATTCGTAAGGCTAATTTAATATGGGGAAAAGATAAACCCAAAATTCCTCGTGAGGCTGCAGAGTATGGAGTTAAATTTATCACTTGGGATGATAATTTATCTATTGAGCGAACAGCAGATATGGTTGCGGAGTATTTTGGACTGTCTCGCATATAACAAGTATCGAATAAATATTTATTGTAGGAGGAAAGCAAATGCCTAAAAAAATCGAGGATATTATTAACGCTACTCTCAAAAGTAATGCACAAAAAAATGCGCTTGATTTTATTGCTCATCTACAAGAAGACGAAAAGTTTTCGTTTTCAAAAGATGAAAATGATGATGGAAAATGGTGGATTAAGTGCTATAACAACCTTGTGTGTGAAGTTCAAATCAAACCTGCTGATGATTCTCCCGAAAGTTGGAATGTGTGGGTATACGGAGATTGTATTGGCACACACGATTTCCATGTGAGCGAGGCACTCAAAGCAATTGCATGGAAAAATATAACCACATGCGGAGATTGCGGCGCGGGATGTGCCCCGGGAAGAAGTAAAAATGTGCTTGGAAAAGAATTTAACAACATCTGCCAATCCACTCTTGCATTTCCAAACCCTGAAAAAGATGCGCTGGATTGTTTGAAAAAAGTTGTAACTGTAGTAAAAATGATGTGATAAATTGATCTGCCGTTATAAAATCTTGACTTAAAAACGGGAGTTTAAGCCTATAGCGATATTCCTTGTTTTTATAAACCTATTGTGATATGATAAAATTAGGTTTATGATATACATAAAATATACAGGAGGCATAATGGCAAACATTTATATTTTCCGCGGAAAAGCCGCCGTCGGCAAGTCCACGCTCGCCGACATGCTAGCGCAAAAGCTGGGTATCCCCGTAATCCGTAAGGATGATATCGTTGACGCACTGAAAATGACGCAGGATACCGACAGCGGGATTGTAAACAATAAGGTATGCTATAATATTCTCCAAAAGATAATCCAAACGAACCTTGACTTGCGTGTTGGGTTTATTATTGATATCGCGCTGGGTGACAGGGGCAACGCCGAATTCTTCTTTAACCGTTTGGATTTCAAGGATAACGACGTTATATCCTTTTTTATTACCTGCAGTAATGAGGATGAATGGCGGAAAAGGCATGAAGCCAGGATAAAGGACCCAAAGCCGCATCAGGTCTTTACGTCGTTTGAGAATGTCGTAAACCATTACAAAGGTGCAGACGTTAATCCGTTTGACTACGAGTTGGTTATAGATACAACCGGCACGGAAAAAGAGGCTTTCGCTATGCTGATGCGCCGAATTAAAACCAAAGGGGTTTAACATGACATTAGAGCAAATACAACGTAGGCGTATGCACGGCTTATACCTGTCTCGCGGTTGCGATGATATCGTGACCCTCTCGCGGGAGCTTATGGGTATGCACTGCTGGTTCCACCGTAATGTCGTATTTTCCGCGATTATTCGCGGTGCGGACATAACCGGTTGGAAGGATGCGTTGACAAAGACGTGGCTCTACCGAGGAACATTGCACGGCGTGGCGTTCGATGACTTGCCGACACTTCTTGCCCTGCATTCAGACAATTCATATTTGGCTGAATATATGGGCGAAGATACTTTAAGTGCCATAGCGGACGATGTTATCGCCTTAATGGAGGACGGCGTTTTCTCCCGCATAGAAATGCGCCGCATCTTTGCGGACAGATATGACCAAAAGATAATAGATATAGCACTTTCCCCCTGGGGTGGAATTTTTGTACAGTTGGCCCGGCAGGGGCGCGTCGCGTTTAGGGACATGACGAGCCGCGACTTTGACCTTATCGCCGCTGAGCCGGTGCACACGCAGGAAGACGTTCTGCCGGAACTTTTGCGTAGGTATTTTAAAGCGTACGGACCGGCAACGATTGCCGATGCCGCTTACTTTTTGGGTCTTGTGTGGAAGTTTGACAAAAAGAGGTTTGCGGATATAAACCTGGATGATTTGGCGCGGTTTGAAATTGGCAAGGATACATATTACTACTATGATGATAAGGCTGAGATGGCCGATATACCGGAAATAACGCTGCTGTCCGGGTTTGATCCGCTAATCGTGTCGTACGTGGAGCGCAGCGCCGTTCTGCCAGCCGAATATAAGAAGGCTGTAATCCTGTCCTCTGGCATCTGTCTGCCGACTATTGCCGTAAACGGGCGCGTGGCTGGGCTTTGGAACATTAAAAAGGATGAGCCTGTCGTTACATTCTTTGAGCAACCGGAAAAGCGATTGGAAGATGCCGCGTATGATATGGTTTGTAAGATTATACGGCAAACGGTTAGTATAATAAAAGCTAAATAATGTGGATCGTAGGAGCGGGGTTATTCTGCCCGAACATGGCGAAACATATACGTACGGCTTTACAATATATAAATTATCGGGCGGGATGACCCCGCCCCTACTTATTGAATATGATAAAATTAATTTTCTGGCGGAAGCATGTAGGAATCGAACCTACCCACGCGGTACGACCGCGCAGCACGGTTTCGAAGGAAATGGAAGAAATTCCCAGCACCCGAAACACCGCAACAAAAGCCGTCTTGTCGGTTTTCGCGCCGCCGACGGTTTGCCGACGAAGGCTTGCAGAAAATTGTCGTCAGAAACTGCTTACACCATGTCACCTTTGCCCAAATTACAGGCTTTACAAAGTGTTTGTAAGTTTTCCAAAACAGTTTCGCCACCTTCTACCCATGGGGTTATGTGGTCTGCGTGCAACTCTAATCCAGAAGTAATTGCTGGCGACCTACCACAAGAACAACACTTAAAATTATCACGCTTCAATACCATGTATCTCAATCTTAAATTAACGTCACGACTTGTATGTCGCCCATGCAATTCAGAAGTGGTTGAATCTGGTGGAGCAAAGCCTTCGCTGTTAGCCCATTGAATAAACTTGTTTAATGCATCACCCCAACTACCAAATCTTGCACTAAATTTATTCCTTGGATATTTGCTCTTACTCTTCAAATCGGTAGTAGTAGGTTGCCGTCCCAGTTCAGTCCAAAGGCGAAGAATTTCCTCATGTAATTCAGTCTCAGAAATTTTAGCATTGTTTTGATACTTGCTTTTTTGCATACCAATCAATTCAACTGCCTTACTCCAACCAATTTGTCTGCAAATGGTTGTAGAATCAGCTATCGTGGAGTCAACATTCTTTCGATAGTCGTTATATATTTTTTGTGTCAGTTGCCCATTATTTGCACTTGCTACTTTTTTTATATCAGCAAGCAGTTCTTCATCGGTTCGGCTTCTAACATATTTTACAATTTGAAAATCCATTGTTTGTACCCTACTCTTTAATGATACAGGTTCTGTAAACTGTGCCAAACCACAAGGTTGCTAAAATTTTCTAGCCCTTTCGTCGTCGTCCATTTCGTCGACTTCTACGGCACAGCTAGTTTTGCCGTTCATCTATATTAAGTGGAATAAATTCTGGCGGAAGCATGTGGGAATCGAACCCACCCACGCAGTACAACTGCGCAGCACGGTTTTGAAGACCGGCAGGCACACCAGTTACCTATCTGCTTCCATAACAAAACACATCATGTAACTTGTGTTTATGATAACATATATTGCGCCAAAAAACAAGTGTTTATTGTAATTTAGTTGGGGTTATGATATAATATAACTATGGTATCTCTAAGGGTTAAATGGATGAAGAATATTTCGATTTTGCTGCTTATTGCCTTGTGCATCGTGCAGGCCGGGCGGTTGTGGTTTGGCGGCGTGCCGAGGCTTGATTTTTTGTATATCCTTGGGATAGAGCGTTCGCCTGTGGGTCTTACGGAGGCGATGGACAGCCTTGCTGTACCAAGGCGGATGCTGATATCCGTGGGGGAGCAACGATTCGTCGCTACTTATACCTCGGTGGCGGAAGCACCGCAATATATCGCCGCCTCGTCAATACTGCGTGAAGTTATGCGTATGGACATTGCTCCGGTTATTTATAGTGATTTTGACGTTCCGTCAATCTTAACGGAACCGTATAATGGGGATGTCGTTGTATTTGATTACGGCTTTGCCATGCCTGCGGCGGCGTTTTTTGCCGCAAAGCAGGAGCCAAACCGCTTAGAAGGGTATATGGATGAGTTTAATATGATTATCTTTATATCTGACCGGATTGAAGCGGATGAAGGATACCCATACGGAAGCACACGCATATTTTTTATCAACACATTTTTACTTCAGCACACAATCGTGGAGTTTATAACAGAACAGTATGTTTGCCTTGCTTCATCAAGTTTCGAGCATGATTGGCAAAATTTGTTTTATGTGCCGTCTTTAACGGGCGGTAGCCCTATGTTTTTGCCCAGATCCTTCTTTCAAGAAGCAACCTTCCGCCAAATACAGATAACAAGCAATTACACTTTATCCGGCGATGGTGTTGATGGCATCATGCGCGGCTTTTTTGACGAACCTGAGCACGTGCACGGCAGCTCCGACCCGTTTGAGCGAAATACCTTCCGGGATAATTTCGTTACTGCAATATATTTTGAGCATATAAACGTGATAGAATACCGTAACTGGCAGACCGGCGGCCGTGCGACGGGTACATTGCAAGAAGCCTATGCGTTGGCGCGTTTGTTTATAACTGATAGGGATGTAACATTTAACAATGAATCCTTTTTATCGCATTTTGAATATGAAGACGGCAGATGGCGGTTGTTTTTTAATCTTATATATGACAATTTGCCGATAATGCTAAGTGATGAACTGCGGGAAATACTTAGCATGGATTCATTTATAGAAATAACTATTGAGCGCGGGCGCGTGACGCATTACAAACGTTACGCCGTGTTGGTACACTTTCATCAGCAAAATTTTGTCGCTGGTCATTTTATTATAGATTATATATCGGTATTTGATTATATTTATGAATACCATAGAGTAATGAGCATTAATACCCTGCAAAACCTATTTATACACTATATAATTGAGGTTGGCGGCCAGGCCAATTTGTCATATGCCGTGGTTTTTAATGGCAAAAAGGTATTTTTGCCTTTGTTGCCGATAATGGAATAATGCGTATTCTTCGCGTTTCTTGTCGTAAAATCCCTCAAAATCAGCTTTCCTTTTTCTTGTGCCTATGTTATACTATAGCCGTTCTAATTAAAAACCGCTTGCGGGTTTAAATTTAGAAATAGCAATTATTGGAAGCCGTAAAGTCGGTTTCAATGTAAACGGTTATGATTTTAGGATCGCATTAAATTATGTAAGGGTGATTAGGGATGAAGTCATTGTACATCGAAAATAAGGCTTTTTTTGATAAATTATTGATTTTGCTGGCATTTTACGTTATTGGTTATGTTTTTTTGGTACATTTATTGGCGTATGTCGCGCCGTTTGTTATTGGGTTTCTTTTGTCTGCAATTATCAGCCCGCTTGTAGGTTTTTTGCAACGCAAGTTAAAAATTGCGAGAAGCATAACTACGATCCTTCTTATCAGCGTAATTATTGCGCTTGTCGCGATTGCGGCAACGGCGCTGTTTAACCGTATTGTTATGGAGGCCGGCAACCTCGCCGAAACCCTGCCGACGATGATGGAAGACGTGAATGAGTTTATTCACGGTATGGAAGACAGCTTTGACAGGTTTTTAAATTTTATACCCGATGGGTTTGCGCCGGACTTTAATGAGCTTATCGGGGGCGCAGTAGCTTCTATAACCGCCGGGTTGGGCGATTTTGTGATGGCCGCGTCGGTCGGCTTTGTGCGCGGTATACCGCTAATGCTGATGAGTGTTTTCTTGTGTCTCATTTCTGCATTTTTCTTTACGAAGGATAAAAAGCTGATCTCCGAATCGATAACAAAATCCCTTCCGCCACCATTGTCGGCGCGTATCTCCGCATTTCGCCGCGGCCTGCTTACAGCCATTGGCGGTTATGTGCGTGCGCAATTGACTATAATGACGGTGATTTTCGCCATCAGTGTGCTGGGGCTCGTAATCCTCGGGCATCCATATGCCGTAATCCTCGGCCTCGTCATCGCGCTTGCAGATACTTTGCCGATGATCGGTACGGGGCTTGTGTTTTGGCCGTATGCAGTCATCAGCTTCATATCAGGTAACCATAGTTTCGCGATCGGATTGCTTATTATCAACGTCGTTTGCTTTCTCGCCCGTCAGCTTTTAGAGCCGAAAGTACTTGGCCAGCAGATTGGCCTTCATCCGCTCTTGGTGCTGCTTGGAGTATACGTTGGGGTTAACGTTTTCGGGTTTATAGGGCTCTTCCTCGGCCCGCTATTTATGGTGATGAGTAAGATGATATTGAGTCAGGGATCGGATAAGGCAGACCGGAAAGAAGAGAGGAGTAAGCGTGAGCGAAAAAATACTAAGGATAAATGAATTGACGGCAATTCTTAACGCCGAAATAAAACTATATTACACCGCCGGCGAGAGCGGCATGGCTGATATCGAGTACGATAAGCTTATGGACGAGCTGGCGCGGCTTGAGGACGAAACCGGCCACCGCCTGCCAAACAGCCCCGTCGGGCGTGTTGGTTTTGATGTTATGCAAACATCCACGGCGGCGTTGCAAAAAGTCACGCATATCTCTCCTATGCTTTCGCTCAATAAAACGAAAGATGTGGGTGAAATGCTTGGTTTTATCGGCGTGCAGGATGTTTTGGTGTCATATAAACTAGACGGCATGGCGGTGGAGCTTACGTATGTTGACGGCGTGTTGCAACGCGCCGCAACGCGCGGCAACGGCACAGTGGGCGAAAATATTACGCATAATGCCTTGAAATTTGTTAATATACCGCACACCCTATCGTTTAAAGATGAGATTAGGATAAGGGGTGAAGCTATAATTACCTTCCCCGACTTTGAAAAAATCAACGCCGCACTCTCCGAAGATGAGGAAAAATATAAAAATCCGCGTAACCTCACTGCCGGAACGGTGCGTCAGTTGGAAACCGCGGACATAGAGGGGGGCCAACGTGAGCTTCGTGACTGTGTGCGCTTCTATGCTTTATCAGCTGCGGACAATAATGTGCCTGGTATGGGTTTCGTTAAAAAGAGTGAGATACTGGATTTTATTGAATCCTTAGGTTTTGAAGTTTCACCGTACACCGTCACCGATGCTGATAGCTTCATGGAAATTCTTGAAGGCAAGAGAAGCGCCATAGAAGCGCTTGATTACGCAACGGACGGCCTTGTGGTTGTTTATAACGACATCATGTACAGCAACATGGTCGGACAAACTGCGAAATACCCGCGCGACGCGCTTGCATTTAAATGGGCTGACGAGGAGGCGGAGACAAGCCTTGTCGGCGTGGAATGGAACACATCAAGAACGGGGCTTATAAACCCCGTCGCGGTTTTTGCGCCTGTGGAGATAGAAGGTACTACAGTGTCGCGGGCGTCGCTTCATAATGTCAGTATTTTTGAGGGTTTTAACTTTGGGGTGGGGGATAGGGTTTTGGTTTACAAGGCCAATATGATAATCCCGCAGGTATCCAAAAATTTGTACGGTAGCGGCGGCCTTGCGCCGCCGGCGGCATGTCCGGCGTGCGGCGCGCAAACGGAAGTGCGCGATAAGGACGGCATAAAAACACTGCACTGCATAAACCATGACTGTAAAGCCCGCGTGCTTGGCAGGCTGGTGCATTTCGTTTCGCGAAACTGTATGAATATCGAAGGCCTATCGGAACAAACCATCGCCCGTCTGCATGAATTGGGTATTTTAGATACATACGCCGATTTCTTCACCCTTAAGGATCACAGGGATATGCTTGTGGGGTTAAAGGGTTTTGGCCGACAAAGCGTAGATAAACTACTTGAAGCGATAAATAGGGCGGCGACATGTAAATTACATGATTTTATCGCGGCTTTAGGCATAGTTAATTTAGGTAAGGAGTATGCAAAAGCGTTGGCAGCTTATTTTGATAACGACTTAAACAAAATAACCAGCGCAACGGCGGATGAGATGGCTGCCATTCACGGCTTCGGCGATACTGTTGCCGACGGCGTGTACACATATTTTAATGCGCAGAGGAATATAGATATCTTAAATAGAGCTCTACCCAATCTGATATGGGTTGAAAGCGACGCGGCTATTACGGGCGGCGGTGCGCTTTCCGGCAAAACATTCGTAATAACGGGTAAACTTACGGACTTTCCAAACCGCAATGCGTTGGTTGAGTATATCGAAAAGGCTGGAGGGAAAACGACGTCAACCGTTTCGGCCAATACGGACTACTTGATAAACAATGACGCGTCGTCAACTTCCGGTAAAAATAAAAAAGCGCGGGAACTTGGCGTTTCAGTTATTACGGAGGCAGAGTTTTTAGACAAATTTACCCAAATTTAAAGGAGTAAAAATGCTTTCATATATAAAATCGTTTGCAAACGGCGCGGTGTTTGGCGTGGCGCAGATAGTGCCTGGCGTAAGCAGTAGCACACTTGCAATTGTTATTGGCTTTTATAACAAACTGCTTACCTCGGTAAGCCAGTTTACGAAAGACCCAAAGCAGCATTTAAAGTTCCTCATTCCGTTTGCATTGGGCCTTGGCGTTGGCATATTGGCCTTTGCACATGTCATAAGTTTTTTGATTGAAAACTTTTCCTTGCCGTCCATAACGCTGTTTGTCGGCCTTATCGCCGGTATAGTCCCAAGCATTTTTGCAAACACAAAAATAACTCGTGGGGAGGTAAAACCGCTTCGCGTAGTATTCGTAATTTTACCGGTTATCGGGCTGATAGCTATGTCGCATCTCGCTCCAAGCCAATCGCCGGATCCGGTCGCATACATAAACAACATCGGCTTCATCCAAATCATCCATATCTTTGCGGCGGGCTTTTTGTCGGCGGCGGCAATGGTTGTGCCTGGTATCAGCGGTGCATTCGTCCTTCTCCTTATGGGTTTGTATCATGTGCTTACACATACCCTGTCCGCGTTTGCGTCTGGATTAACTGATTTCGACGTTTGGCGCGGCACCTTTACCGTAATCCTACCATTTGGCATAGGCATACTTCTCGGCGTTATAATAGCGGCAAAAATAGTTGAAAAGCTTTTAAGCCGTTATTCCGCCTCCGTATACTCCGTAATTTTGGGGTTGATGCTCGGCTCGGTTTATGCATTATTTAACGACGACATAACATACCAGAGCGGTATATCCGCGGGCAAAGTCGCCGCGGCCGCCGGCACGTTCGTCGTTGGCCTTGCGTTGTCCTATATATTTGGAAAAAGGGAAATTAAATCACATACAAAGGATAATAAACGCGATGAGGAAAATTTATAAACTTTGGTACGACAAACCCGCGCCGAACCGAGGTAAAAAGGCAAGCAATTGGCCTTCGCACTGGTCTAGGGAGAAAGACCCGGATTGGGAGGCCTGGTCGCTTCCGCTTGGGTGCGGCTATTTAGGAGCTAACGTTTTCGGCCGCACAGATACTGAGCGCATTCAAATTACGGATATAAGCCTATCCAACCCCTATCCAAGTGGTGTAAACAATTTAGCCGAAATCTATATAGACATAAATCATCCTGAGTGTGAAATAAAAAACTATGTGCGCGATCTTGTGTTAAACGACGCTACGGCCCACGCTACGTACGAATACGGTGGAGTTACCTACGAGCGTGAATATATTGCTTCATACCCAGATGGTGTAATTGCGGTGCGCTTTACGGCGTCCCAAAAAGGCAGGATATCATTTACGGTAAGGGCGGAAACGCCTTATTTAATACCATTCGGCAAGGATCCTTACGGCGGCGACGGCGATATGGGCAAAACGGGCGAAGTTCGTGCAGGCGGCGACACAATAACGATAATTGGTGAAATGGAGCATTTTGGCATACTGTACGAAGGTCAAATCCGCGTCGTGCCTGAAGGTGGCAAGATAAGGGCGGGGTATGACAAGTTGTTTGTGGAAAATGCGGACAGCGTCGTTATATACATAACAGGCGGTACAAATTATGAAATCGCCGAAAAGACATATTTCGGAGATAGGCTTGAGCGGTTGAGCGGCAACGCGCACCCGCATGGCCGTGTTTCCGCGCGGATAGAGAGCGCCGTGGCGTTCGGGTATGATGAAGTCCGGCGGCGCCATGTTGCGGATTACGGTAAATTTTTCGATAGGGTTTATCTCGATATCGGAGGCAAACTAACCGAAACGCCTACAGATATGTTGCTTGCAAATTATAAGGAAAGAAGGTATGACCCTTATTTGGAGGAGGTATACTTCCAATACGGTAGGTATCTGCTTATTGCGTCGTCTAGAAAGGGTGCGTTGCCTGGCAATTTACAAGGAGTGTGGAACCAGTACGGCATTGCGCCGTGGAGTGCGGGGTATTGGCACAATATAAATATCCAAATGAACTATTGGCCGGCGTTTACCACGAATTTGGCGGAGATGTTTGAGTCCTATGCCGACATGAACAAGGCTTTCTTCAAAATAGCGCAAGGTAACGCCGATAAGTATATAGCGCAGATTAATCTAGAGAATCCGGACGCGGCGTATGTCGCGCCGCTTGAGGAGGCTGGACATGGCAACAACGGTTGGGCGGTTGGCACGGGTGCGGGTCCGTTTTACGTGAGCGGCCCGTGGCCTGGCGGGCATTCCGGCCCAGGCACTAGCGCTCTTACAGCAAAAATGTTTTGGGACTATTATGATTATACCCGCGATACGGATATTTTAAGGAATATGTCGTATCCAATACTTTCTGGCGTGTCCAGGTTTTTATCTAAATCGGTAATTGAGAAAGATGGGTTTTTATTAGTGCATCCATCCGCATCCCCGGAAATTAGCCTTCAGAACGAAAACGGCGTTTTTGCCGGGCGGCATTATACAACCACAGGGTGTGCTTTTGATCAGCAAATGATCTATGAAAACCATAAGGATACCATAAACGCCGCGGAAATATTGGGGATTGAGGACGAAACCGTCCGCGTGGCGAAAGAGCAGATAAGCAGGTTTGACCCTATTATCATAGGGGGGAGCGGCCAGATAAAGGAGTACCGCGAAGAGGATGAATACGGCGAGATCGGAGATCCGAACCACCGTCACATATCTCACCTCAAAGGCCTGTTTCCAGGCCAGTTAATCACCAGCGATACACCAGAGTGGGTAGAAGCCGCGAAGGTTACGATGCACCGGCGTGGCGATAAATCAACGGGCTGGGCTATGGCCTTCCGTATGCTTTGCTGGGCTAGGACTAAGTCCGGCCAGCGTGCTTATGAGTTGTTTCAGTCTCTGCTTAAGGTTGGAACGCTTACGAATCTATGGGATACGCATCCACCCTTCCAAATCGACGGCAACTATGGCGGCACGGCGGGCGTGGCGGAGATGCTTTTGCAAAGTAATGGCAATATCGTTGAGCCTTTGCCGGCATTGCCGCCAGCGTGGGGAAGCGGCGCATACGATGGTTTGGTGGCCAGAGGTAACCTTGAAATTGGCTGTGCGTGGGATAATGGAATGTTGACGAAGCTAACCGTAAAGCCGCGGGTGAGCGGAACGTTTCAAATACGTTACCCAAGGATTGGTAGCGCCAAAATAGTTGATGCGAACGGCAAAATTATTGAAAAACGCATGTGCGGTGAGGATTTACTGATTGATACCGTTATTGGTGGGGTATATACGATTACGATATAGCGGTTTTGTGGAATATTCCTCCGCGCAATAAAAATCACAAAATTTTAACACATCTGTATATTAATTGAAATATTGGTAAAACTTATAATATGGTTGCGGCAAACAACTCTCCTTGATTATTTGACCAAATACCAATCACACCGCCGCGACAAAATAAAATCCCCCTCGAGCCCGGACTTAACTTCCCCCTATAAGTTCCGGGTTTTTTTGTGCGCAAAACGGCATACGTACAGCCGTTCAACTTGGAAATGGTTTTTGTTTTCAAGTTTAACCTTACAACAATTACATCTTATCGAAGCATTTTATGGTATAGCAAGTATAATTTGGCATATATAGGTATGCTTGTACATACTTATGAATTAAAGGCAGAAAACGAAAGAGATAATAATATGGCAGATTTTATTAAATATACGCACGGCGGGCTTAAAACAGCGCTTTCGCTGGCAAACAATTTCGGCGATATTACGGAAATCCGCGTCAGAATCAATGCGCCGCTTATCATAAAAACCGTGGCCGGTGAGTTTTTTATCACCGCCGCCGGCTTCAAAACGGACAAGCCAGAATTAGCTTACAAACCCACATCCACCGATATAGAGCAAACTGTCGAAAGCATCGCCGGCCATTCGCGCTACGCCTTTGCGGAGGAAATAAAAAATGGCTATATAACGATGCTGGGAGGGCACAGGGTTGGCATTGCCGGTAAATGTATTATCGAAAACGGTAATATTACAAGCATAAAAAACATTACATCCCTCTGTTTTCGCGTTTCTCGGCATATATCCGGTTGCGGTGACAAGGTTTTGCCGCAAATTATGAAAAGCGAGATAACAATATGCAACACCATTATCATTTCTCCGCCGGGTTGCGGAAAAACAACGCTTTTACGTGATATTATCAGGCTTTTAAATAATAAAGGATTGAATATAGGCGTGGCGGACGAACGGAACGAAATTGGCGGCAACATAAATATCGGCTGCCGCGCGGATGTCTTAACATCCTGCCCGAAGGCTGATGGCATGAAGATGTTGTTGCGCTCGATGTGCCCGGATATAATTGCGGCGGATGAAATAGGAAGTCTAAAGGATATAGAAGCGATATCTGAAATAATAAATGCAGGCGTTAAGATATTATGCACGGCGCACGGTTACGGAGTGGATGATTTGCGGAAGCGCCCGTCGTTTATGGCTTTGCTTGATATGGGGATCGTGGAGCGGTTTGTTGTTTTGGGGCGCAGCAGGGACAATGTTCCGGGTGAGGTTTTGGGGGTATATTAACCATGAAATTAGCGCGTCGCAGACACCTTAACAATTTATACACGAAAAATTCGAAAGATTTGATAATGATTAGAGGGGTTTTGTATGATATATATTCGTATTATTGGTGCGGTGCTTGTTTTGGCATCATGCGGCGTCCTTGGGTATTATTATTCCATGAAGGACAGCTGGCGTATACGCGGCCTTTCTGAAATGAAGAAGGCTCTCCTTCTTCTTGAAGGCGAAATCGTATACGCACATAATCCGCTGGCTGACGCGCTTGCGAAAACGGCGGCAAAGGCTTCCTCGCCCGTACGAAATTTTTTCATAATTGTTGAGCGCAGCATAAACCTAGGGTTTAAAGCATCGGAAGCGTGGCGGGATGCGGCGAATATGCTAGCTGCGCACGAGTTTAGCGTTGAGGACGTGGAGAATACGGCACGCCTTGCCGAAAGTATCGGTTACCTTGACCCAAAGACACAATCGGCTGGGATAACCATGCTGGTCGGATACATAGATGCGCAGATTGAGCAGCTGCGCCAAAGCGAAGGGAAAACAAAACGGCTTTACCGCAGTGCTGGCGTAATTATGGGGCTGTTGATCGTAACAATTCTGATTTAGAGGGTGAACCAATGACAATCCAAGTCGTGTTTCAGATAGCCGCCGTCGGCATATTGGTGGCGGTGCTTAACCAGGTTTTAAAGGCTGCAGGGCGGGAAGAGCAGGCCGTGCTTACTACCCTTGCGGGGCTTATCGTCGTATTGTTTTGGGTTATCCAGCATGTGTCGGATTTGTTTTTGACCGTTCAAGAGCTTTTTAATCTATAGCATGGATACTTTAATACTTAGGATAGCCGCAACCGGTGTAGTGTCGGCGTTTTTAGCGCTTTCATTGAAGAAGGACAACCCCGTCTTCGCGTCCCTAATCGCCGTAATAGGTGGGGTGCTGATATTTTTTATGATCGCTCCGTACTTTTCGGCGGTCTTGTCGCTTTTTACGTCGATTTCGGATAACATTGGCACAGGCGGCGTGTATATTACGACGGTGCTTCGGGTTATAGGCGTCGCATACGCGGCCGAGTTCGGTTCTTCTATCTGTGCCGACGCCGGTGAAAATGGCCTTGCGCAAAAGGTTGAGTTGGCAGGTAAGATTCTTATCCTGGCCATCGCCGCGCCGGTTATATTAACGCTCCTGCAGCAGATTTTAACCGTTTTTTAGAACTATTTACATAAGCGAGGTACATATGATAATCCCAGAATCCTATAGGCCAATAATGGACAACCTTGATATGTCGGCGATGGATAATATCGCCGGTTTTGGCTTGCCCGGGCAGGTTGGCTTTACCGACGTGGTTGTCCAAATCTTACGCGGAGAACTGGACACTTCATTTGGGGGTATCGTGCAAAGCATTGTTACGCCGCTGTTTTCGCAATTATCTGTTTTTATGGGTCTTTTAAGGGAAATGGTTTTAATCATCATACTGGGTGCGGTGCTTACGGTTCTTAGCATAAGCCTTAAGTCAAAGAGTACATCGGATTTAGGTTTTTACATCATCTACATAATTGTCGTGTCGATTCTTCTAAGTTCATTTATAACAGCCGTCGGAGTAATGCAGGAGTTTTCGGCTGGGCTTGCGCGCATTGTGGAGGCCGCCGTGCCTCTTATGGCAAGCCTCCTGCTCGTGTCCGGCAACATCACCTCCGCTGCGATAATGAACCCGCTTGCCATGCTTGCCGCCGGTACCATGCAGATCGTCCTGCGCGATATTATCGCTCCGGCTCTCATCGTCACGGCAATTCTCGAAATAGTGAACCATATGACGGAAAGGGAACTCGTTTCCAAATTGGCGGAGCTTCTTAGGAAGCTGATAAAATATGCTTTATTCACGCTTGCAGGTTTATTTATGGGGCTTTTGACGCTACACCGCTTATCCGCGCCGATACTTGACAATGCCGCGCTTCGCACGGCGAGGGCGGCCTCCGGTGCGATACCCGTCGTAGGGCAGGCTCTTAGTGGCGCGGTGGATCTTGCCGTTCTATGGGCGGATACGGTAAAATCCTCGGTGCTGACGGGCGTTATCATCGTTATCATAGTAATGATGATGCCTATTTTGATAAAAGCCGTCGCTTTCGTGTTTGCGTATAAGTTAACCGCCGCAATCGTAGAGCCTATATGCGATAAGCGCATCGTAAAGGCGATAAACGCGGCTGGGTCGCTGGCATCCTTGGTTTTGGCGGCGTGTGCTTTGGCGATGGTAAGCTTTTTATTTATGGTAATGCTGATGATTAGCCTGTAAAGCAAAAATTATGGGGTTGAATCTATAGAGGTGGGTATGGCTATTTTAGTTGAGTACATTCGTAATATTGCGGTTTATGTGATGTTTACCGCACTTGTTGGGGCGTTTGTGCCGGATGGTAAGCTAAAAGGATTTACGGAGCTTTTTCTAAACGTCATTTTGGTTATCATCCTTATAACGCCTATAACCAACCTTCTTGGAAGGGATATTAACTCCATTCTCCTTGACTTTAACTTTGGCATGGAGAGGCAAGTTATGAATGAAAACTTTAATCTTTTGGACAATACGCAAAATGAACTTATTATCAATACGTTCCGTGACAATTTACGCGAGCAAACAAGGCGGTTGCTTACCGCGTTTGATGAATATGATCTTGTCGACGCCGAGTTTGTTGTTGGTGTTACGGAAGGAGATTTTGGGCAGATTTTTGAGGTTTACCTAACGCTACAAGCACGGCAGGCAAACATTGATACGCGGCAGGGTATTATACGTGTAGAACCCGTGCGGGTGCAGGCGGGTAGCGGACGCGCCGTGCCTCCTGCGCAAAGCGACAGTGATATGTATTCCGAAACAGTTTTGCGAATAAAAAATCTGCTGGCGGACTTCTATAATATCCCAAGCAGTAATATACATGTTATACACAGCACTTGCCGGCTAACTCAATGAAGCGTGCAAACTGGCTTGAGCGGTACTCCGCGTTGCTTCGTAATTGAATGCGTACTTAGTTTGTGTGTTTCTGCTTAATTCGGAAAGTGCAGGCTAAGTATAGAGGAATGTTCGTAGAATAACAACATGCGTAGTTATTCTACGAATAGGCTGGGACGTTTGCGCGTTACCCAATCAAGCCCTACTTTGAAATATTAATAAAATTTTAGCAAGTTAAATTTTGTTGATATTTCAAAGTAATTCTTCTATATAGCCATAAAGATGAATAATAGAGGTGCATATGAAATGCTAAGAAAAAGTACGGATGGAAAAAAAATCCCGAGTAAAGGTACCGTCATAAAGTTTTCGCTTATTATGTTAGTTGCCGGTGTTTTGCTTATGGTGCTTATGCGTGTAGGCGATGACGAGCGTGATCCGCAACACATCACGCCGGCGATTTCAAATCCACCGGTATTGCAAACCCAGGCAGATACGCTTTGCGTGAGGCTTGCGGAGATGCTTTCGTTGGTGGAGGGGGCGGGTAAGGTGCGTGTATTAATCCACGAATCGCGCTCCTACGAAACGGTTTTTGCGCGTAATACAACGTCGGATAGATCTGTGCTGACGGAGGAGGACGCTGCGGGAGGCGTGCGGGATAACTTTCAGGAACGCACAACCGAAACAATAGTAACGATAAATAGAAGGGAGGGCGGTGAAACGCCTCTTGTGCTGTACGAAAATGCCCCGCGTATCGAGGGTGTGCTGATCGTGGCCGAAGGCGGCGGAAACATCGTCGTGCGTGATGCCTTGGTGCGTGCCGCGTCCGGCCTGCTTGGAATCCCAATACATAATGTAATTGTATTACCTATGGAAAGATAAAATAAAAAATATAGTAAGGAAATATCGGAGGTAAATATGTTATCCATGAGAAGAAATCAAATTATTATCGCTGCACTGGTTGTAATGATATGCGTTGCGGGTTATTTAAACTTCCTTGACACAAGGAATGCTCCGCAGGACGGCCAATTCGCCATGACTGACGCCGGAGAGATAGGTGCGATTATCTTAGACGGCCTTTTTGGCAGTGAGGTTGCTATTTTCCCTGGTCAGAACGGCCTTGGCTTTAACGAAGATGCTGTAGCAGCGGGTGCAACACCGGGTGATACAAATAACGGCACAGGCGCGGCCGTATTTGTAAATGCAACGGGCAGTGCGGGTGGAGACAACAACTTCTTTGTGCAGGCACGCCTTGGGCGTGAGCAAGATAGAAGCCGCCAAAAGGAATCATTGCGTACTGTTATGAATTCGCCGGATTTGGACCAGGTAACGCGTAACCTCGGCGGTGAGGCGATTTTGGAGCTTACTCGACGCATGGAGGCCGAATCCGCCGCGGAAACGGCACTGCTTGCGCGGGGCTTTGGCGAATCGTATGTGCGTATAGACGATAATTGGGTTGAGGTTATCATTAGCAAGGCAACGATAACCGACCAGGAATTGGCGATGATAGAGGATATTATAATGCGTAATACAGGAGCGAATATCAACCAGATACGGCTTAGCACCGTGAGGCAGTAATTATTAAAATAGTTCTTCACCTCATTTTAAAATAGGAAGAAACCCCCGGAGTGTCTGCTCCGGGGGTTTTGCTGTTAAGAGAATAATAATTTTATAATCTCTATTAGCAACTTATGTACATTAAAGAAGGTATTTGCTGGAAGTGTAAATTCATCTATTTGGCTTTGTGTAATTTTTTTAACTTTATATGTGCTTGCTTGGCTTGGGATATAGTTTCATGAGTTTGGCGGGTCATAATGATAAATAAAGCTTTTATTTTCGTATTAGATATGTTAAACTTATCTTAGATTTTATAATAATACTTTCTTAATGAACGGTTGGTTTACTAAAGAGCATGTGTATTAGGATTTTTTTGTATACGCTGCACACAGAGCGAGGTGAAGCTATCAAAATATAATGAGCCTGCATGCTCATAAAGAAAGGGGATTTAGATGCAAATTTACGAAGGACTGAGCGGAGAAATTGCCTTCACAGTAGATGGTAACGCAATTTACAGCGGCAAGAGCAAATACATAGCTTTCACAATATCCGGCGATACAGTTTATGAAGGCCTAGGCATGAATATTGCTTACAAAATTGATGGCAACACGATTTACAGAGGGTTAAGTAATGATATAGCCTTCACAGTGTCGGGCAACACGGTTTATTATGGGTTAAGTGCAAGCATTGCTTACAGAATTGATTCTTCTCATGTGCGGCAATCAGAGTTTTCTACTTCTTCGGAGCAATATTCATATGACGAATTTTCGGGTTTTGATTTTGTTCGTGATGATATTAGTAACGTATGGTCAGGTATCCTAAATGATAATGAACCCTCAATTGTAGACAGTGTTTGGAGAGATGATGACGCTTTTGATACCAACAGCGTTTGGAGTAGCGCCAATAAACCTTTGGATGTAAGCATCATCTTTGATGATGACGACCGATTCGATTCTAATAGCATCTGGGATGATGATTAATCTTGTTATTTATTTACGTTGAGGAGATAGATAAAATGGCGACTTATAAACAAATTCCCCAATATTTTGGAAATGATACCATTCCTTACGCATATAAATGTTCAAAACATGGAATCTATTCTGATGGATTTTATTGTTCTGGCTGTGAAGAAGAATGGCAAGTCGAAGAACGGATACGCAAATCACAAGAACAAGCTCGGCAACGTGAGCAGCACGAACAAGAAGCGGTACTGAAGAAAAGACAAGAAGCTGAAGCTGCCGAACGCAATAGAAGGCTTGAAGCTGAAGTTGCTGCGCACAAGAGAAAGCTGGACGCCGAGGTAGCTGAAACGAAAAAAAGATTAGAAATTGAAAAAGCATCAGTTGCTTCCGGTGCAACGCCCGAATCTCTAACTGCACGTGCGCAGTATTTTTTGGAATACTATGAATGGGAGAATGCAGATAGAGCTTTAGAGACTGTACTTAACATAGACCCTCACTATGCACCAGCCTTTATTGGAAAATTATGTATATACCTGAAAATCAACAAGAAGGAAAATTTGGTTCATCATCATGTCCCATTGGAAGATATACGTTATTTCAAAGATGCTATGCGTTTTGCGGATGAAGAATTACGTAATGAGTTGGCAGGTATTAATCAAACGATAAAAGATCGGGTGCGTAAAGCCGAAGAAGAAGCGCGAAAGCGTAAAGTGGCAGAAGAACGGAAACATAAGATTGCAGAGGAAGAACATCGTAAAAAACAAGAGCGCATTAAGCTGATGGAACTGTTGTTGCGGCTG
>Ga0123355_10002226_pt1 | contig 27384 bp, 7 predicted proteins | sample TergutEmb28metaG_3_FD_89872 | JGI IMG/M metagenome (GOLD analysis project Ga0123355, IMG submission 89872) | Embiratermes neotenicus P1 segment gut microbial communities from Petit-Saut dam, French Guiana - Emb289 P1 | ecosystem: Host-associated > Arthropoda: Insects > Digestive system > Gut ... | reverse complement strand
TTATACAACGAAATTAATCAGTGACTAATTTTAATAGTGACTTTAGCGAGGAAAGTGTAACTCCCTGATGATGATCTTAGGATCGAAACATGTCGGAGCAATTTTAATGTTTTAATGTGGAATGTTTTTGTATGTGCATCAGTTGGAATACTAATTAAATAATTCGATGATATGCACGGTGCAACAATAATGACTGCTCCTTATTACTTAATGATAGTAGTTACAATAGTAATAGAATAAAAATAACAATAACTAATTTTCTGAGTCACATTACAGAATGGTGATGTGCCTGCTAACATCAAGTTTTGTACATTGCGTATCCCTTGTATTAATCCTAAGTTTTATACTGTTAATGAAATTTTGTTCTTAAATACCGTATTATTTGCCTCTCATTTATTTAGTTCTCAGCTTTCGCTCTGGGTTTTTATTTCTACGTCTAAGTTATGACTTTTTAGGCGCGTTCGCAAAATGGCGAAAAGCGACTGTTAGCTTCGTCATATCTGTTCGTCTGTCCGTCCGTCCGCATGGAAAAACTCGGCTCCTGCTGAACGGATTTTCTTGAAATCTGATATACCAGGATTTTTCGAAAATCTATAATACAAATTCAAGTTTCATTAAAATCGGACGAGAACAAAGGTTACTTTACATGAAGACAAATATACACTTTTTATCATACCTCGCTCATTTCTTCTTAGAATGAGAAATGTTTCAGACGAAAGTTGTAGAGAAAATCAAAACACACATTTGTGATCAGTAACGTTTTTTTTTTTTTGCGAAAATCGTGCCGTTTAAAAGATAATGTGAAAAAATATCGTAGATCGGGCAGGCCGCAGATGACAATATGGCTCATGGTCATTTCATGCTGGATACCTAAGTCTACAAATACACACACTCAGGCTGTGTAATATTGATGGCTTTCCACCGCAACATTTGCTGCACGAACACGCCTCAATGTTACGTTGATACATACATTTGCCTCTCTTGTTTATTTTTTCTCTCTGTATCCTATCAGCCCGACATAAAACGTTGTGTGGTTTCCATCCCGTTGTGCATACTTATCAATTTTTTTTATCTAAGCCGTCTTTACACATCTTACAGTAACAGATGCAAACTGCTGCAACTAGTCAACTATGCAACATGTTTCGGCCTTTCGGCCATCATCAGGCTTACACACAAGTGTGACTTAATCAAGGTTCACATAGGATCCCATAGGTAGAACCGCAAAACTACACCTTGATTAAGTCATACTTGTGTGTAAGCCTGATGATGGCCGAAAGGCCGAAACATGTTGCATAGTTGACTAGTTGCAGCAGTTTGCAGCTGTTACTGTAAGATATGTAAAGACGGCTTGGATAATAGAATCCGACATAAAACACTAGATCTTATTCCCCTTCTAACTTCGGTTTTATGTCAGCTGGTTTCCCCATTAAATTTTATCTTATATGCAAGGGTACTTACATTTCTTAGTTCATTGATCTTACTGATAATGAGCAGCTTCGTTGGTCCGCGTATACGAGTTTGTGTCGTAACTGATAAAAGAAAATGTACTTTAACAGACTTACGTGAAGCCAAATTACTGAGGCTTGATGTGCTGTATTTGCAGTACGAAACCTCGTGACACAGAAAGGACTTAAATTGATTTGCGTCAAATTTCACATAGAATATTTATTAGGAGATCCTGAATAAATACGACGCGAAACCGCACACATAATGTGGTTTATTATTGTTTGTAGCTGTAGGCTGTGCTTTGCCTGTTCCTTATAAAGATCACTTCAGTGGTACTATCAACTTTAATGCTAAATTTTCTATTCTAGTTTAAACTATACACTTTTCTGATACTACCTGTATATAAGGTTTTCATCTAAATTTCCAAGACTTGTCTTAAACGACTTGCGAAGGATCATCGTCTGTTCGTCAAAGTTAGTTTCTTTAACAGCTATTTTGAAAGTAACGTCATCGTGTGGAAGAAAAAGGAAATAGCTCCAAACACCAGTAAAACCAAGACCTAACTGTACCACTGCCACTGCATATCGTTTTCTCTTTGAAACTGCAGATAGAAGTTGGCTAAATGTCTGTTTTATCCTAAGCAGAAATCTCTCTTCCAGGCAAAGTAAATTAGAAGCTTCCGGCCTTGCAAGGAAGGTATACTTTTCTAGCTGTCCTTTCTTCTCCCATCTGCTGTTGCCTAGTTTGTTTAAAGAAGGTTTATTAAAGTGACTTGAAGTTAATCTTGCATATTCAAGACCAGTTATGTTCGTTAACCTCTCAGAATTTTAGAACTGAACAGTATTACCAGCGTAAGAAAATAAATGGTCTATATTACAATCTTGGCATTCAGAATAATGCTGAAATTCACGTAGTATTGTTCATTCCTGAAACAACAACTGTTTGATCCATACAAAACGGGATTTATTGAAAAATCCAAATAATTATTCCCCTACTACGGCCTATGTTTTTCCTTAAACGACTGATATTTGCTGTTCTACCCACTAAATGTCTCTTTTAGTGGAATTCGGAAATTATTTCGTATATCCACACAAGACAGCCATCGAAACGTACTTTGAGATATTCAGATCCGTTCTACACTCTCAGCTTCGTTTCTAAGACCTCTCTTTTATATAAATATTCCATCTGCAGCCTGGTTTACCAAGATTTCTCTTTCATAAGTAATACAATTACAATTCTATTGCCGTATGTTATATAAGAATACACATCACATACCCCTCAGATTCTTTGCTGATATAAAAAATATACCTTAAAGAACCTACAAGTTCTCTATACGTAATATTCGTCACCCTCCTGGCACCAACTTTTACGTATCGCCCCTTGTTCTTCTCGCTACTTTGTTCTGAAATAGCCTCATCATTTGCCACGTGTCGACATAGTGTAAGAAAAAATACACGTCTACATTATTTAGTTCAGGGCTGAGTGAAAATGTGTTGTAAGTAATGCGTCAACGTGTACACTGCACATTCCGAAACGTAACTTGACACTTGTTGAGATTACTGTACCGTGAACTGTTTAGATTGGGTGAAACTTGTTGTGTCTTTGTTAGAGAAGATAAATATTTACAAAACGTGGATCTAAAAAACAAAACCGTTTCGACTAATTAGGCATGGATAGGAAGGTAATAATAAGACTATCTCACAACAGGCCGAACGACTTGTGTGGAATTGGATTCAAGTGGCTCAGAATAGAGATTATGCAGCGTGTGTTTGTGAATACAACAGTGAGACTTGTTGTTGCATGTTAGGGGAAGTTATCTTGATTAGCCGATCGCCTGCTGGATTGTCAATGGCTGTGCTTCAGGCAATTTGTTTGTTTGTTTGTCTGTCATTCAGTCGGTTACGAATAAAGGAAAAAAATATGTTGGTTTTCTTGGAAGTTGCTTTTTAATTTGTCGTTTTTCGGTGAAGTTCCACACACAACTTTCAAAATAGCAGTATTTTTTCTTCCGAAGGAATAATAAGAAATCACGTGGTGGTGATGGTAACACAGTTTGTACACACGTACCAAACTGGACAGTAGTTTAACCACGAATTTTACAGTAACAATAAACACGGCCCACAATATGCCAACTCATGCAGGATTATGTGCTATGAGAGTAAGTAAATGTGCAAAACGCATGTCACTTTGCTATTTGCAACTGAATTGCGCCCAGAAGGAAAACAAAAACAAAGAAGCACTTAAATCTGTAAATAAATGCGTCAGCTTTCTCAAAATCTGAACGTGTAACTCCAGAATTTGCAATGAACAATGCTGGAAGGTGCTTCTTTGCGCGCAAAGAACTTAAAAGTCTTGTTGAATTTCCCGTACTAATGTATGGTGTTTAGTTTTAAACAACTAAGCATTCTATGTTTATTGGACCGTGCATCATCTTGATAGTTGAATAAAGAGCGACCAACTTGTTGTCACTTGCTTTATTATTTCATTATTTAATGCTCAACATGTTTCGGATGTTAATATATCCATCCTCAGGAGCTTGCGACTTATTTGTTGAGTTATTTGATGGGTTGTATTGTTCTGTTTCGATGTGTGTTGCTCTTACGTTGTGGTTTGGCTGTGGTGGTGTGGTATCCGTATGCAGGCTGAGGCACTAGAGCAATACAACCTATGAAATAACTCAACAAATAAGTCGCAAGCTCCTGACGATGGATGTATTAACATCCGAAACAAGTTGAACATTAAATAATGAAGCAATAAAGCAAGTGACTTCAAGTTGGTCTCTCTTTATTCAACTAACTAAGCATTTGTATTCCGTGCCGTAGATTGACCTTATTTTTTTCGTATTATATCTGAATGTGACATTAAACGCAAAAATGTCGCTCATTAGTGATTAATACATGTATGTACATTACGCTGCATTTAAACAATAATATTAAACTCTGTAAAGAAATTATATGGAATCATGTGCTCCATCCAGACGTCGCAGCGTGGAGCATAACTATTTTTGTGAACACTGTACGTTCAGCGATTAACTCCTCTTTCTGTGTAATGCAAAATCAGCGTTTTTATTTCTAAAAACCGTAGTTGATCGTGAGTCTTTTTCTCCTTTTATTTTTTAACTTTTTTATTCACCGATCTCGCTCACTCTTTCTATTGGGTTTTATGACATCTTGTCAAATTCATCATTTTCTCCCTTCATTTTTTTATTCTCGGGTAATCCTTCCCTCCATGACATAGATGGTAGTTGTCACATTCTATAGCCATTTTATATCCATCTCCCTTTCTCTTGTTTTTCACGAACACATTTTTCCTCTCCTGTTTTCGTCTCTTCTTTCTACCTACTCTTCAATTTCAACTCCTTCTCTTTCAACTATTTATATTACTTTTCTCTACCTTATTTTCCCTTACTCTCATTTACATTTCGAGGGTAGGGTTTTATTTTTCAAAGTTTACTTTCTCTTTTGCACATCCATCCATTTAATTTCTGTTTCTTTTTCACGTTCTCTTTTTCCTCGTCTCATTTTTCACTCTCTCTATTTCCAATTTTACTCCATCAATTCCGACCAATCTGTGCGAGTGGATTACTAGGAAATGGAATTTACATAGGTTTGTCGCCCTGTATGGAGTAACCAACTTCTGCGGCTCACCCGACAGTACTTGCCACATCTGCTTCTTACATGCGACTGAAATAAGAAGCAATATTTAGTTGGCCGATCCTGTAGTACTAATTTTCATTAAGTATGTAGGCTGTTTCCAAAATCCTGTATGTCAGATACAGCACATGTATGCAACTTTATACATTGAAATGTCTACATTTTAACGTGCGACTCCCTTACACCGCGTCAGTTATGTACAATAGTGGATAATTTGGTTTTGTGCTTCTTTGTCTGACATTGGTACATTGCGGATTGAAGCATGTGGGAATGTTCAATGTGATATATATATATATATATATATATATATATATATCTTGGAAGCTCTGTCGGTACTTGAAAACAAATTTGTCTTTATTACAACAATTTTCGGAATTTATTACACATAAGCTGAGACGTTGTTGGTGAAAACAGGATTTTCTAGTCAGAAGGACACCTAGCACACAAGGCGGAAATAAGATAATTCCTAAAAAAGGTTTCGTCATGGATTATGAACCATAACGAACACTTAGGCGATTTGTGTGAAAACTTTAGGATGATGATAATAATAAACTTTACAGTGTGATCTGAGTTGTGAGCTGGATGTAGCTGTCACAGGATAGAATTCAGCAGTGGGCTACTTTGAACACTTTTCTTAAGGTTAGCCTATATGAGGACAAAGAGTTTTCTGACCATGGGTACTGAAGTAAGGTCTTATTGCTTTGCTATTTTCATGTTTTGTCTCACTACTTATTAAAATCCAACTCGATACAGTTACAGATTATGTAGCACGCATTGCGTTATTTTACATTTATCATATCTTCGATATATTTTGGTTCCTGCTGAGTCATTACCGGGAGGACGATACATATATATATATACACGTCTCTCTTAAATATATTGGTATTTGTTACCATAATTATGGCTCATTATCAGTTAAAACATTGCAGACACACGCTAAATGTAAACTAAAATACAATAATGTGTACGCAAACTGTATGTGTATGTATTGTGGTTCTATTAAATTATGGAGTAGGGCTCTGCTCTGTTGTCTTATATAACACAAAAACCAGCAATAGATTTCGGAATGCAAACGTCACATTTCCCTGATCTGTAATAAATAGTAACCAGCAAATAACTAGAACTCTAAGTTGTTTCCCACCTTTAGACCATTTGTATGGATTATGTGCTAATCGACAGGCAATGTACAAATCGAGTTCAAAAGCGTTTACTTTAACGTGCCATCTGTCAACAACTGTAACATACTTCACTGCAAAATTATATCTTTTTCGCTTTCCTAGACCCATGAAAAGAATATACACACTGATGTCCCACTCTGCAGACTCTATTGTCTGTAGTAATATACATGTAGTCCTGAATGTCGCTTCACACTAATAGTGACCTACGTATTTGAAATGATTGTCACTTGCATTCATTTTCTTTATGTGCAACAGTTGGCAACATTAGCTGTTATTTCTATCAGCTGTTGTGTCGTTTATATGTGTTTGTTATAAATATAATAGTATATCGCTGAAAAGTGAACACAGTCTTCTTAAGCTACTTTTTGGGCACTCCGTATATGAGACTCCTTTAATTATATTACTTACGCTATTCTTTGTTTTCTACGTCTGGAAGGCAGACAAAATGTGAAGGACAATTATACCTGACCATGCTCTCTGAGTGCACTATCTGTTATTTGAATATATTTTGCAGCTCAGTATGTGTCACTTTTTCCAGACATACAGTATGTGATACTGATTTAATTTTACCTTGCCTCGAAGCTATACATTGGAGTCTCTTCACGCTTTTTAACAAATTGACAGAGTTTCAAAAGAATCCTGCATGTCATTTTATATCCAAATTTAAATTCTGCATGTCTCGTCCTTCCTTTCTCATCCAACCCCTCCTTTCTATTTCAATTTACATTATATTTCAGGTTGCTTTTTATTTTCTTCCATATTCTCTTTCCTTTTAAGTTCCATTATGTATATTCGGGCGGGGTATATACAGCTTGGAGGCTTGCAACATGTGACAGCTTAAGTGAATTTGGGATTACTCCACGTATAGCATTGTACCTAGATTGAACAAAAGAAATAGAGGGGATATAAAAACAAAGGGCGACTTGGTGGGGTTACTGTGAGGTGAGAATGATGGGATTGGTTTTATGTATACCGTGCGCACCATTTGTGAAGTTCTAAGAACATGGTAATCGTATCGTGAATATAACAGATTCAATCTTAACGCATTATATCTGGATTACGTAGAAAACTGGCATTTCAGATTTTAAAGGTTGGTTATATCTAAAGGAGTGATGTTTGTTTCAAGACCCGAATTAAACTATAGGCCTGTTGTTTACGGAATAGAAATGTAAGCATAAAAATTAGAAAATTTATAACATATATATATATTGTTTGTTTGTTAGGGGCAAAATTACATATATCGGGCGAAAGTGGGACTCAATTTACGTATAAGGTGAATTAGAGTGGCTAATTTAAAACTTAGATGCGCAGACTCTATCCATTGGGGCTCATAGTATCGTACTTAATACGAAAGCAAAGTGTCTTGGATACGTCACAATGGCTATACCCTGTCTCACAGTTTGTATGATTCAAAATGAAGTTTGTTGCAGCTCAATATTAGGCGCGCTCGCAAAATTGCTAAAAGCCATTATTAGCCTCCTCATGTCTGTCCATCTGCCCGAATAGAGCTCGGCTCCCACTGGGTGGATTTTCATGAAAATTTACATTCGAGTATTTTTGGAAAATCTCTCAGTAAATTTAAAGTTTAATTAAAATCTGACAAGAATAACGGGTACTTTACTTGAAGACCAATTGACATTTTTGATCATATGTCGGTGAGTTCTTCTTCGAAAGAGAAATGTTTCAGACGAAGTTGTAGAGAAAATCAAAACACACATTTCGTTATCAATAACCTTTTTTTTCGAAAATAGTGCCATTTATGAGCTAATGCGGAAAAAACATAGTAGAGCCGAAGAAGAAACAGATTACGATACGGCACATGCGCATTTCACGCTAGGTGGCTAAGGCTACAAACACACTCTCGAAATATGTAATACTGAATGCTCTTCACTGCAAAAATGGTTGCACGAACACACCTCAGTGTTACGATATGCGTACATTTCCTATCTTGTTTTAAAAAACACTTCTGTAGCTGCTACAGCATCACATTCGGATTGACCCACATTCACTAACTTAACCCGTGACGCATTTACACCGTACTGACACACTCTAAATCACTGACGAATTCCCTTTACGCACTCACATTCACTCAATGCCGCGCTCATATTTACACAGTGACTCACCCTACCCACACTCACGCATTTAAACTGTACGCACACACTAACGTCCTTGTTCCTTACGGCTGCTTTAGTAATGTGACATCTCAAATTTCTTAGTCCTCTCCTGCCATCGATTTAGCCTCACAGGGGTGTGGCTACATATATAGCACAAACCTTCCTTCGCTTGCAGGGTTCCAGTTAGTCAGGAATAGTAATAGTTCCACCATGACAGTTACCTCTCATATACTTCTAACAAAGTTACGTGACTATCCCCATATAATTATACGTAAACATTTTCCTGTTACACATGGTGGCCACTGTAAAGCGGACAGAATAAACCTCACTCTTTGAGTTACATTTTCCATTTAGTCTGTATATTTTTAATGAATTGTAAGTAGAATCATCTCCTGTTACAGAGTCAAATATGGCATCAGATATGATGTTTGTGGGTTCCATATTTCCGCTTCTCCTTCAGTGTACATTAACCGATCCATCACGTGGTTATTGACAGCTGCAGTTATTACAACGTTGGCTATCATATGTGGATGTGTGGAGGATGTGTTGTGTTTTCGTATGCACAGAAACCTCTGTTCCACGATGCGATGCATCGTGGAACAGAGCCTATGCGAAGATTTCCTACTGCAGCTTTATTCTTGTAACACATAAATACATCACTGCAAACGTAATGCAACAAAGGCTCAACAGATATACTAACAGGAACTGAAAGAAACAATATAACCTACAAGGTGCACTGTTTTCATGACAGGTTTATTTATAGTCCAGCACGTTTCGGCGAAGCAGCCATCTAAAGGCATGACACCAATGTCATGCGAAGATACTCAAGGCCGTTATATATTAAGTAGAATATAATGAGGAAATAAAGGAGATAAAAGTACGAGATACATTTATAGGATTATAGACAATAAAATAGTTAAAATGTCTTCTTAAATAAAGTAATATAACATTTAAATATGAACTTTAATAAATATATGTAGAGCAGTAGGATTAACTGAAGTCAGTGATCACGTTACGGACAAAGATAGCAATTAGAGGCAAATATAAAGAATGAATAATGTTACAGGAATTGATGTAACAATGTGCAGAAGTAATAGATTTAGATAATGAAAAGTATAATTTAGTCTAACAGAACTTTATTATATAAACAATTTAAGAGAAAATAGCTACATGTTTCGGCTTATTTAAAGCCATCTTCAGGTTTTGATTGAAAAGATTGAATATATATTAACAACGCCTTAAAAGAACGAGAGCTCGTTAACTATATATATATATACACTCTTTTAAATCGAAACCTGAAGATGGCTTCAAATAAGCCGAAACATGTAGGTGTATTCTCTTAATTTGTTTATATAATAGAATTGTGTTAGACCAAATTATACTTTTCTGTTAATCACTGCATAATACACAACGGGGATGTCTCACCTAAAAAGAAAAAAAGCAAATTAATAATTGCGTACAAAATACAATTGTCTTGTGTTCAAGCGGCGGTTTTCAGACTGAGCGTATGTGGAACTGTTGTGACAGGGTCGGAATATTCTAGAAACTCTCTAAAGCAAAAGTACATTTTGTGGGTACAAATACAATGTACAACATTTTACTTACTTATTTACTCCATGGAGCAGAGTCCTTCTTGGGAAGCTAACTGGTTCTGCAGCTAGTCAAGAAATTCCCCGCACTTCATGGAACCCGAAGGTTATTCACCGTATTCAAAAATGCCCGCCATATGTCCCTACCCTGAGCCAACTCCATCCAGTCTCCACCCCCTCCCACTTCCCGAAGATCCATCTTAATATTATCCTCCCATCTACGTCTAGGTCTCCCCAATGGTCTCTTTCCCTCAGGTTTTTCCACTAGAACCCTGTGCACACCTCTCCCCTCCCCCTTACGCGCCACTGCCCCGCCCATCTCATTCTTCTCGATTTTACCACCCACACAATATTGGGTAAGGAGTAAAGATCTCTAAGCTCCTCATTATGTAATTTTCTCCATTCCCCTGTTACCTCGTCCCTATTAGACCCAAATACTCTCCTCAACACCCTGTTCTCAAACACCCTCAGCCTACGTTCCTCCCTCAATGTCAGCGACCAAGTTTCACACCCATTTTAAATAAGTGGGTCCCTGTCACCACGGCATGGCGCGTCCTCAGGTTACGGATGGAGGAACGGCCTCCGATAAGGAGGGTAGCTGCGAATATATTGAATAAGCAGTCGCGGACAGCCGACGAGGGGTGATCCTCCAGCTTAGGGGTTGGGCGAGGTGCTAACAACGCCTCCCCGTGAAAACCCCCTGTTAAGAAATATTCACAAGGCGAGATGTAAAATATTTTAGATCACAAAATTTTACTTAATGAAATAAAATATACAGTTACTTTATGATAAAATGTTATTAGTGTTGATTTAAATTGAAAATATACTCAGCGTCAGATATTCACAAATATGGGAATGAGAAGAACGAAGTAACCAAATTACATTTACTGATTTCATTAAAGTAAGTATGCCTACGGAGCCACTTAAAATAGCCCGTGAAACCCTAGGTCCCCAAGGAATGCAGTGTATGTACCAGGAGTTTTAAAGATATCCTACTTTGGTTTCCGCTTTTCAGATAGAGCCTTGTTACTACTACGAAATAAGATCTTTTCTGTATTTATTCCGTCTCTCGTATTGATTGTCAGTTTGGTTCTCAGAGAAATGCACGTACTGTTAGAAGCTAACACACCTGTCAATACTCCCCCCCCCCCCGTGCAACATATGCATGTAGCATATTTGTGTGTAGCAAATCCTTAATGCTGTATTATGCGTGGTAGGTTTGTAGATAATGGGCTTGGATAGATGTGACCTTCCCATTACGCGTTAGTTTGATGTATTTCATAGGGTAACATAGAGTACACAGAAGAGATCGTCATATATTTATATATCAAATTGTGCCATCGTTCTTCGTTGTTATTTTAAACTTGCGGCATGAATTTTCAAAACACTAATAACGAGAAAAATGTAAATGTTTGAACAAGAAGTAATAACTTCGCCGTTCCGTGACGTTCAATGAGACATAATTTGTTGAAATGGACTGTACTGATTATTTGTAATTTTATCTTACTGAATAGACTTAATTGTTTTGTTTCGCCTGAAGGTGTTTTGAGACTAATCTGGGGAAAGTGATTTCAGTTTGAGCATTTTATGTGTGTAGTAAATATACAAATACATATATACATATATCACGCTAATAACAATGATACCAGCCTTAATTTCTGAGAAAAAATAATTTATTTTATGACCATGTTTAAGGCTTATTTCTGATAACATAAAGTGCATAATTTTAACTCAATTTTATGTTTTCTGGACCGTGCATCATCTTGATAGTTGAGTAAAGAGAGACCAACTTGATGCCACTTGTTTTATTATTACTTTATTCAGTGCTCAACATGTTTCGGATGGTAATACATCCATCCTCAGGAGCTTGCGACTAATTCGTTGAGTTACTTCATGGGTTGTATCTGGTTCGATGTGTGTTGGTGTTATGTTGTGGTTTGGCTGTGGCGGTGTGGTATCCTTATGCAGGCTGAGTCACTAGTGCCTCAGCCTGCATACGGATACCACACCACCACAGCCAAACCACAACGTAACACCAACACACATCGAACCAGATACAACCCATGAAGTAATTCTTCGAATTAGTAGCAAGCTCCTGAGGATGGATGTATTAACATCCGAAACATGTTGGGCACTGAATAAAGTAATAATAAAACAAATAGCATCAAGTTGGTCTCTCTTTACTCAATTAACTCAATTTATTTGGCCAGTGAACTCTAAAAATATCATACGGTTATGACGGACTAATCCTGGTGGACACATTATTACTGCGTCTGAACATTTCATGCTTTCCGTTTATCAGACTGAGGACCGGTTAGACGCCTCCGGCACGATTAATGGAAAGTATTGCCTTATGTTCTATAAACGGCGACATTCTTAGCGATTCTCACTCCTCCCACGCGTGAGCGCAACTTTTCTTTCTGTGTCATTCAGTTTTTTCATCCTACGCTCTTTCCTTTGTCTCTAGTGGAACATAAGCTTGGATGTTAGAAATCGACAGTTTCTTCGCTTCCCCTTCCTCTTGGTGACTGGCCACTCCCACGCCCTCCTTCATTTACTTCTCTCACTCCTTTTGTATTTCTCTTTCTCTCTTTGGTAGGCCAATATTTAATAAGCCCTATTTCAATTCCGATTTCTTCTGATCTGTTTGTCGCTATATCATTGTCTACGAATTTCAATTTGATATTGAAAGCAGAAGCGTTATAAACCGCAGTAAGTATGCTCTGTGACCGTTTTCAAGCGTGTTCACAAGACTGTACCTGAAAGCGAGTATTAGGTCTTCAATTTTGTCAGAGCCATATTTCCGTCCTACCGCACAGAACAACTCGGCTTCCGCCAAATGGATTTTCGTCAAATTTTGTATTGGGAATTGGGCTGTAAAATATCTAAAAAATTCAGTTTTGTTGAAAATCGCCTAAGAAAAATAGACACTTTGAATGAAGATCTACGTCCATGTATGATGGCATCTCGCCATTTACGGCATGAATATAAGGAATGCAGTTACGAGTTAGCCTACATATAATACGGTGCTGCGTGGTTGCTATTTGCAAGCCAGGTAGTTAGGCAAGAAATAAAGCTTAGTCGTAGTAGTTAATGTTTGTTGCTGTATGCTATGTCGTAATTAAGTAAAATGACAACACATAGGTCCATACGCTATTGTAGCTTCAAGGAATAGTCCAGTGAATTAGACTTCCTAATTTTTATGTCGTCTTCCTATGCAGTTACCAAAGTTTTTTCGCTAGTTGTTTGATGCGTTTGAGAGAAAATAAGCATGCACAGCCGTAACATTTAACACTCGTGACTTGTGTCTAGGGATATAAATTTGATCTGTGGATATTTCTTGTAAGTGTACCAAAAATTTTCTAAACAACGTGCTCTTTAACTCAGTAAGTACAAAATATTTCTACGGGTTGTAAATTTAACGGTATGCATGACCGGTAAATAGGAATAGGTGAATTCAACCTAGACATAAAAATAATGAATTTGATGTTTGTTGTATCGTGCATCATTGTGATAACTCAAGAAGGAAAACCAACTAGATACAACTTATTGTTTTATTGTATTTCTTATAGGATCAACATGTTTCGGGCCCTTCTATGCCCATCATCAGGAGCTCGCGACTATAATGTTGACTACTACATTGGTCGTTTCGTTCTTGGTTTGCTGTAGGTTGGAGGTTAGGTACGGTTAGGCTGGAGTAGTGTCCGGGCTGCAGCCCGGACACTACTCCAGCCTAACCGTACCTAACCTCCAACCTACAGCAAACCAAGAACGAAACGACCAATGTAGTAGTCAACATTATAGTCGCGAGCTCCTGATGATGGGCATAGAAGGGCCCGAAACATGTTGATCCTATAAGAAATACAATAAAACAATAAGTTGTATCTAGTTGGTTTTCCTTCTTGAGTTATCACAATGATGCACGATACAACAAACATCAAATTCATTATTTTTATGTCTAGGTTGAATTCACCTATTCCTATTTACCGGTCATGCATACCGTTAAATTTACAACCCGTAGAAATATTTTGTACTTACTGAGTTAAAGAGCACGTTGTTTAGAAAATTTTTGGTACACTTACAAGAAATATCCACAGATCAAATTTATATCCCTAGACACAAGTCACGAGTGTTAAATGTTACGGCTGTGCATGCTTATTTTCTCTCAAACGCATCAAACAACTAGCGAAAAAACTTTGGTAACTGCATAGGAAGACGACATAAAAATTAGGAAGTCTAATTCACTGGACTATTCCTTGAAGCTACAATAGCGTATGGACCTATGTGTTGTCATTTTACTTAATTACGACATAGCATACAGCAACAAACATTAACTACTACGACTAAGCTTTATTTCTTGCCTAACTACCTGGCTTGCAAATAGCAACCACGCAGCACCGTATTATATGTAGGCTAACTCGTAACTGCATTCCTTATATTCATGCCGTAAATGGCGAGATGCCATCATACATGGACGTAGATCTTCATTCAAAGTGTCTATTTTTCTTAGGCGATTTTCAACAAAACTGAATTTTTTAGATATTTTACAGCCCAATTCCCAATACAAAATTTGACGAAAATCCATTTGGCGGAAGCCGAGTTGTTCTGTGCGGTAGGACGGAAATATGGCTCTGACAAAATTGAAGACCTAATACTCGCTTTCAGGTACAGTCTTGTGAACACGCTTGAAAACGGTCACAGAGCATACTTACTGCGGTTTATAACGCTTCTGCTTTCAATATCAAATTGAAATTCGTAGACAATGATATAGCGACAAACAGATCAGAAGAAATCGGAATTGAAATAGGGCTTATTAAATATTGGCCTACCAAAGAGAGAAAGAGAAATACAAAAGGAGTGAGAGAAGTAAATGAAGGAGGGCGTGGGAGTGGCCAGTCACCAAGAGGAAGGGGAAGCGAAGAAACTGTCGATTTCTAACATCCAAGCTTATGTTCCACTAGAGACAAAGGAAAGAGCGTAGGATGAAAAAACTGAATGACACAGAAAGAAAAGTTGCGCTCACGCGTGGGAGGAGTGAGAATCGCTAAGAATGTCGCCGTTTATAGAACATAAGGCAATACTTTCCATTAATCGTGCCGGAGGCGTCTAACCGGTCCTCAGTCTGATAAACGGAAAGCATGAAATGTTCAGACGCAGTAATAATGTGTCCACCAGGATTAGTCCGTCATAACCGTATGATATTTTTAGAGTTCACTGGCCAAATAAATTGAGTTAATTGAGTAAAGAGAGACCAACTTGATGCTATTTGTTTTATTATTACTTTATTCAGTGCCCAACATGTTTCGGATGTTAATACATCCATCCTCAGGAGCTTGCTACTAATTCGAAGAATTACTTCATGGGTTGTATCTGGTTCGATGTGTGTTGGTGTTACGTTGTGGTTTGGCTGTGGTGGTGTGGTATCCGTATGCAGGCTGAGGCACTAGTGACTCAGCCTGCATAAGGATACCACACCGCCACAGCCAAACCACAACATAACACCAACACACATCGAACCAGATACAACCCATGAAGTAACTCAACGAATTAGTCGCAAGCTCCTGAGGATGGATGTATTACCATCCGAAACATGTTGAGCACTGAATAAAGTAATAATAAAACAAGTGGCATCAAGTTGGTCTCTCTTTACTCAACTATCAAGATGATGCACGGTCCAGAAAACATAAAATTGAGTTAAAATTATGCACTTTATGTTATCAGAAATAAGCCTTAAACATGGTCATAAAATAAATTATTTTTTCTCAGAAATTAAGGCTGGTATCATTGTTATTAGCGTGATATATGTATATATGTATTTGTATATTTACTACACACATAAAATGCTCAAACTGAAATCACTTTCCCCAGATTAGTCTCAAAACACCTTCAGGCGAAACAAAACAATTAAGTCTATTCAGTAAGATAAAATTACAAATAATCAGTACAGTCCATTTCAACAAATTATGTCTCATTGAACGTCACGGAACGGCGAAGTTATTACTTCTTGTTCAAACATTTACATTTTTCTCGTTATTAGTGTTTTGAAAATTCATGCCGCAAGTTTAAAATAACAACGAAGAACGATGGCACAATTTGATATATAAATATATGACGATCTCTTCTGTGTACTCTATGTTACCCTATGAAATACATCAAACTAACGCGTAATGGGAAGGTCACATCTATCCAAGCCCATTATCTACAAACCTACCACGCATAATACAGCATTAAGGATTTGCTACACACAAATATGCTACATGCATATGTTGCACGGGGGGGGGGGGAGTATTGACAGGTGTGTTAGCTTCTAACAGTACGTGCATTTCTCTGAGAACCAAACTGACAATCAATACGAGAGACGGAATAAATACAGAAAAGATCTTATTTCGTAGTAGTAACAAGGCTCTATCTGAAAAGCGGAAACCAAAGTAGGATATCTTTAAAACTCCTGGTACATACACTGCATTCCTTGGGGACCTAGGGTTTCACGGGCTATTTTAAGTGGCTCCGTAGGCATACTTACTTTAATGAAATCAGTAAATGTAATTTGGTTACTTCGTTCTTCTCATTCCCATATTTGTGAATATCTGACGCTGAGTATATTTTCAATTTAAATCAACACTAATAACATTTTATCATAAAGTAACTGTATATTTTATTTCATTAAGTAAAATTTTGTGATCTAAAATATTTTACATCTCGCCTTGTGAATATTTCTTAACAGGGGGTTTTCACGGGGAGGCGTTGTTAGCACCTCGCCCAACCCCTAAGCTGGAGGATCACCCCTCGTCGGCTGTCCGCGACTGCTTATTCAATATATTCGCAGCTACCCTCCTTATCGGAGGCCGTTCCTCCATCCGTAACCTGAGGACGCGCCATGCCGTGGTGACAGGGACCCACTTATTTAAAATGGGTGTGAAACTTGGTCGCTGACATTGAGGGAGGAACGTAGGCTGAGGGTGTTTGAGAACAGGGTGTTGAGGAGAGTATTTGGGTCTAATAGGGACGAGGTAACAGGGGAATGGAGAAAATTACATAATGAGGAGCTTAGAGATCTTTACTCCTTACCCAATATTGTGTGGGTGGTAAAATCGAGAAGAATGAGATGGGCGGGGCAGTGGCGCGTAAGGGGGAGGGGAGAGGTGTGCACAGGGTTCTAGTGGAAAAACCTGAGGGAAAGAGACCATTGGGGAGACCTAGACGTAGATGGGAGGATAATATTAAGATGGATCTTCGGGAAGTGGGAGGGGGTGGAGACTGGATGGAGTTGGCTCAGGGTAGGGACATATGGCGGGCATTTTTGAATACGGTGAATAACCTTCGGGTTCCATGAAGTGCGGGGAATTTCTTGACTAGCTGCAGAACCAGTTAGCTTCCCAAGAAGGACTCTGCTCCATGGAGTAAATAAGTAAGTAAAATGTTGTACATTGTATTTGTACCCACAAAATGTACTTTTGCTTTAGAGAGTTTCTAGAATATTCCGACCCTGTCACAACAGTTCCACATACGCTCAGTCTGAAAACCGCCGCTTGAACACAAGACAATTGTATTTTGTACGCAATTATTAATTTGCTTTTTTTCTTTTTAGGTGAGACATCCCCGTTGTGTATTATGCAGTGATTAACAGAAAAGTATAATTTGGTCTAACACAATTCTATTATATAAACAAATTAAGAGAATACACCTACATGTTTCGGCTTATTTGAAGCCATCTTCAGGTTTCGATTTAAAAGAGTGTATATATATATATAGTTAACGAGCTCTCGTTCTTTTAAGGCGTTGTTAATATATATTCAATCTTTTCAATCAAAACCTGAAGATGGCTTTAAATAAGCCGAAACATGTAGCTATTTTCTCTTAAATTGTTTATATAATAAAGTTCTGTTAGACTAAATTATACTTTTCATTATCTAAATCTATTACTTCTGCACATTGTTACATCAATTCCTGTAACATTATTCATTCTTTATATTTGCCTCTAATTGCTATCTTTGTCCGTAACGTGATCACTGACTTCAGTTAATCCTACTGCTCTACATATATTTATTAAAGTTCATATTTAAATGTTATATTACTTTATTTAAGAAGACATTTTAACTATTTTATTGTCTATAATCCTATAAATGTATCTCGTACTTTTATCTCCTTTATTTCCTCATTATATTCTACTTAATATATAACGGCCTTGAGTATCTTCGCATGACATTGGTGTCATGCCTTTAGATGGCTGCTTCGCCGAAACGTGCTGGACTATAAATAAACCTGTCATGAAAACAGTGCACCTTGTAGGTTATATTGTTTCTTTCAGTTCCTGTTAGTATATCTGTTGAGCCTTTGTTGCATTACGTTTGCAGTGATGTATTTATGTGTTACAAGAATAAAGCTGCAGTAGGAAATCTTCGCATAGGCTCTGTTCCACGATGCATCGCATCGTGGAACAGAGGTTTCTGTGCATACGAAAACACAACACATCCTCCACACATCCACATATGATAGCCAACGTTGTAATAACTGCAGCTGTCAATAACCACGTGATGGATCGGTTAATGTACACTGAAGGAGAAGCGGAAATATGGAACCCACAAACATCATATCTGATGCCATATTTGACTCTGTAACAGGAGATGATTCTACTTACAATTCATTAAAAATATACAGACTAAATGGAAAATGTAACTCAAAGAGTGAGGTTTATTCTGTCCGCTTTACAGTGGCCACCATGTGTAACAGGAAAATGTTTACGTATAATTATATGGGGATAGTCACGTAACTTTGTTAGAAGTATATGAGAGGTAACTGTCATGGTGGAACTATTACTATTCCTGACTAACTGGAACCCTGCAAGCGAAGGAAGGTTTGTGCTATATATGTAGCCACACCCCTGTGAGGCTAAATCGATGGCAGGAGAGGACTAAGAAATTTGAGATGTCACATTACTAAAGCAGCCGTAAGGAACAAGGACGTTAGTGTGTGCGTACAGTTTAAATGCGTGAGTGTGGGTAGGGTGAGTCACTGTGTAAATATGAGCGCGGCATTGAGTGAATGTGAGTGCGTAAAGGGAATTCGTCAGTGATTTAGAGTGTGTCAGTACGGTGTAAATGCGTCACGGGTTAAGTTAGTGAATGTGGGTCAATCCGAATGTGATGCTGTAGCAGCTACAGAAGTGTTTTTTAAAACAAGATAGGAAATGTACGCATATCGTAACACTGAGGTGTGTTCGTGCAACCATTTTTGCAGTGAAGAGCATTCAGTATTACATATTTCGAGAGTGTGTTTGTAGCCTTAGCCACCTAGCGTGAAATGCGCATGTGCCGTATCGTAATCTGTTTCTTCTTCGGCTCTACTATGTTTTTTCCGCATTAGCTCATAAATGGCACTATTTTCGAAAAAAAAGGTTATTGATAACGAAATGTGTGTTTTGATTTTCTCTACAACTTCGTCTGAAACATTTCTCTTTCGAAGAAGAACTCACCGACATATGATCAAAAATGTCAATTGGTCTTCAAGTAAAGTACCCGTTATTCTTGTCAGATTTTAATTAAACTTTAAATTTACTGAGAGATTTTCCAAAAATACTCGAATGTAAATTTTCATGAAAATCCACCCAGTGGGAGCCGAGCTCTATTCGGGCAGATGGACAGACATGAGGAGGCTAATAATGGCTTTTAGCAATTTTGCGAGCGCGCCTAATATTGAGCTGCAACAAACTTCATTTTGAATCATACAAACTGTGAGACAGGGTATAGCCATTGTGACGTATCCAAGACACTTTGCTTTCGTATTAAGTACGATACTATGAGCCCCAATGGATAGAGTCTGCGCATCTAAGTTTTAAATTAGCCACTCTAATTCACCTTATACGTAAATTGAGTCCCACTTTCGCCCGATATATGTAATTTTGCCCCTAACAAACAAACAATATATATATATGTTATAAATTTTCTAATTTTTATGCTTACATTTCTATTCCGTAAACAACAGGCCTATAGTTTAATTCGGGTCTTGAAACAAACATCACTCCTTTAGATATAACCAACCTTTAAAATCTGAAATGCCAGTTTTCTACGTAATCCAGATATAATGCGTTAAGATTGAATCTGTTATATTCACGATACGATTACCATGTTCTTAGAACTTCACAAATGGTGCGCACGGTATACATAAAACCAATCCCATCATTCTCACCTCACAGTAACCCCACCAAGTCGCCCTTTGTTTTTATATCCCCTCTATTTCTTTTGTTCAATCTAGGTACAATGCTATACGTGGAGTAATCCCAAATTCACTTAAGCTGTCACATGTTGCAAGCCTCCAAGCTGTATATACCCCGCCCGAATATACATAATGGAACTTAAAAGGAAAGAGAATATGGAAGAAAATAAAAAGCAACCTGAAATATAATGTAAATTGAAATAGAAAGGAGGGGTTGGATGAGAAAGGAAGGACGAGACATGCAGAATTTAAATTTGGATATAAAATGACATGCAGGATTCTTTTGAAACTCTGTCAATTTGTTAAAAAGCGTGAAGAGACTCCAATGTATAGCTTCGAGGCAAGGTAAAATTAAATCAGTATCACATACTGTATGTCTGGAAAAAGTGACACATACTGAGCTGCAAAATATATTCAAATAACAGATAGTGCACTCAGAGAGCATGGTCAGGTATAATTGTCCTTCACATTTTGTCTGCCTTCCAGACGTAGAAAACAAAGAATAGCGTAAGTAATATAATTAAAGGAGTCTCATATACGGAGTGCCCAAAAAGTAGCTTAAGAAGACTGTGTTCACTTTTCAGCGATATACTATTATATTTATAACAAACACATATAAACGACACAACAGCTGATAGAAATAACAGCTAATGTTGCCAACTGTTGCACATAAAGAAAATGAATGCAAGTGACAATCATTTCAAATACGTAGGTCACTATTAGTGTGAAGCGACATTCAGGACTACATGTATATTACTACAGACAATAGAGTCTGCAGAGTGGGACATCAGTGTGTATATTCTTTTCATGGGTCTAGGAAAGCGAAAAAGATATAATTTTGCAGTGAAGTATGTTACAGTTGTTGACAGATGGCACGTTAAAGTAAACGCTTTTGAACTCGATTTGTACATTGCCTGTCGATTAGCACATAATCCATACAAATGGTCTAAAGGTGGGAAACAACTTAGAGTTCTAGTTATTTGCTGGTTACTATTTATTACAGATCAGGGAAATGTGACGTTTGCATTCCGAAATCTATTGCTGGTTTTTGTGTTATATAAGACAACAGAGCAGAGCCCTACTCCATAATTTAATAGAACCACAATACATACACATACAGTTTGCGTACACATTATTGTATTTTAGTTTACATTTAGCGTGTGTCTGCAATGTTTTAACTGATAATGAGCCATAATTATGGTAACAAATACCAATATATTTAAGAGAGACGTGTATATATATATATGTATCGTCCTCCCGGTAATGACTCAGCAGGAACCAAAATATATCGAAGATATGATAAATGTAAAATAACGCAATGCGTGCTACATAATCTGTAACTGTATCGAGTTGGATTTTAATAAGTAGTGAGACAAAACATGAAAATAGCAAAGCAATAAGACCTTACTTCAGTACCCATGGTCAGAAAACTCTTTGTCCTCATATAGGCTAACCTTAAGAAAAGTGTTCAAAGTAGCCCACTGCTGAATTCTATCCTGTGACAGCTACATCCAGCTCACAACTCAGATCACACTGTAAAGTTTATTATTATCATCATCCTAAAGTTTTCACACAAATCGCCTAAGTGTTCGTTATGGTTCATAATCCATGACGAAACCTTTTTTAGGAATTATCTTATTTCCGCCTTGTGTGCTAGGTGTCCTTCTGACTAGAAAATCCTGTTTTCACCAACAACGTCTCAGCTTATGTGTAATAAATTCCGAAAATTGTTGTAATAAAGACAAATTTGTTTTCAAGTACCGACAGAGCTTCCAAGATATATATATATATATATATATATATATATATATCACATTGAACATTCCCACATGCTTCAATCCGCAATGTACCAATGTCAGACAAAGAAGCACAAAACCAAATTATCCACTATTGTACATAACTGACGCGGTGTAAGGGAGTCGCACGTTAAAATGTAGACATTTCAATGTATAAAGTTGCATACATGTGCTGTATCTGACATACAGGATTTTGGAAACAGCCTACATACTTAATGAAAATTAGTACTACAGGATCGGCCAACTAAATATTGCTTCTTATTTCAGTCGCATGTAAGAAGCAGATGTGGCAAGTACTGTCGGGTGAGCCGCAGAAGTTGGTTACTCCATACAGGGCGACAAACCTATGTAAATTCCATTTCCTAGTAATCCACTCGCACAGATTGGTCGGAATTGATGGAGTAAAATTGGAAATAGAGAGAGTGAAAAATGAGACGAGGAAAAAGAGAACGTGAAAAAGAAACAGAAATTAAATGGATGGATGTGCAAAAGAGAAAGTAAACTTTGAAAAATAAAACCCTACCCTCGAAATGTAAATGAGAGTAAGGGAAAATAAGGTAGAGAAAAGTAATATAAATAGTTGAAAGAGAAGGAGTTGAAATTGAAGAGTAGGTAGAAAGAAGAGACGAAAACAGGAGAGGAAAAATGTGTTCGTGAAAAACAAGAGAAAGGGAGATGGATATAAAATGGCTATAGAATGTGACAACTACCATCTATGTCATGGAGGGAAGGATTACCCGAGAATAAAAAAATGAAGGGAGAAAATGATGAATTTGACAAGATGTCATAAAACCCAATAGAAAGAGTGAGCGAGATCGGTGAATAAAAAAGTTAAAAAATAAAAGGAGAAAAAGACTCACGATCAACTACGGTTTTTAGAAATAAAAACGCTGATTTTGCATTACACAGAAAGAGGAGTTAATCGCTGAACGTACAGTGTTCACAAAAATAGTTATGCTCCACGCTGCGACGTCTGGATGGAGCACATGATTCCATATAATTTCTTTACAGAGTTTAATATTATTGTTTAAATGCAGCGTAATGTACATACATGTATTAATCACTAATGAGCGACATTTTTGCGTTTAATGTCACATTCAGATATAATACGAAAAAAATAAGGTCAATCTACGGCACGGAATACAAATGCTTAGTTAGTTGAATAAAGAGAGACCAACTTGAAGTCACTTGCTTTATTGCTTCATTATTTAATGTTCAACTTGTTTCGGATGTTAATACATCCATCGTCAGGAGCTTGCGACTTATTTGTTGAGTTATTTCATAGGTTGTATTGCTCTAGTGCCTCAGCCTGCATACGGATACCACACCACCACAGCCAAACCACAACGTAAGAGCAACACACATCGAAACAGAACAATACAACCCATCAAATAACTCAACAAATAAGTCGCAAGCTCCTGAGGATGGATATATTAACATCCGAAACATGTTGAGCATTAAATAATGAAATAATAAAGCAAGTGACAACAAGTTGGTCGCTCTTTATTCAACTATCAAGATGATGCACGGTCCAATAAACATAGAATGCTTAGTTGTTTAAAACTAAACACCATACATTAGTACGGGAAATTCAACAAGACTTTTAAGTTCTTTGCGCGCAAAGAAGCACCTTCCAGCATTGTTCATTGCAAATTCTGGAGTTACACGTTCAGATTTTGAGAAAGCTGACGCATTTATTTACAGATTTAAGTGCTTCTTTGTTTTTGTTTTCCTTCTGGGCGCAATTCAGTTGCAAATAGCAAAGTGACATGCGTTTTGCACATTTACTTACTCTCATAGCACATAATCCTGCATGAGTTGGCATATTGTGGGCCGTGTTTATTGTTACTGTAAAATTCGTGGTTAAACTACTGTCCAGTTTGGTACGTGTGTACAAACTGTGTTACCATCACCACCACGTGATTTCTTATTATTCCTTCGGAAGAAAAAATACTGCTATTTTGAAAGTTGTGTGTGGAACTTCACCGAAAAACGACAAATTAAAAAGCAACTTCCAAGAAAACCAACATATTTTTTTCCTTTATTCGTAACCGACTGAATGACAGACAAACAAACAAACAAATTGCCTGAAGCACAGCCATTGACAATCCAGCAGGCGATCGGCTAATCAAGATAACTTCCCCTAACATGCAACAACAAGTCTCACTGTTGTATTCACAAACACACGCTGCATAATCTCTATTCTGAGCCACTTGAATCCAATTCCACACAAGTCGTTCGGCCTGTTGTGAGATAGTCTTATTATTACCTTCCTATCCATGCCTAATTAGTCGAAACGGTTTTGTTTTTTAGATCCACGTTTTGTAAATATTTATCTTCTCTAACAAAGACACAACAAGTTTCACCCAATCTAAACAGTTCACGGTACAGTAATCTCAACAAGTGTCAAGTTACGTTTCGGAATGTGCAGTGTACACGTTGACGCATTACTTACAACACATTTTCACTCAGCCCTGAACTAAATAATGTAGACGTGTATTTTTTCTTACACTATGTCGACACGTGGCAAATGATGAGGCTATTTCAGAACAAAGTAGCGAGAAGAACAAGGGGCGATACGTAAAAGTTGGTGCCAGGAGGGTGACGAATATTACGTATAGAGAACTTGTAGGTTCTTTAAGGTATATTTTTTATATCAGCAAAGAATCTGAGGGGTATGTGATGTGTATTCTTATATAACATACGGCAATAGAATTGTAATTGTATTACTTATGAAAGAGAAATCTTGGTAAACCAGGCTGCAGATGGAATATTTATATAAAAGAGAGGTCTTAGAAACGAAGCTGAGAGTGTAGAACGGATCTGAATATCTCAAAGTACGTTTCGATGGCTGTCTTGTGTGGATATACGAAATAATTTCCGAATTCCACTAAAAGAGACATTTAGTGGGTAGAACAGCAAATATCAGTCGTTTAAGGAAAAACATAGGCCGTAGTAGGGGAATAATTATTTGGATTTTTCAATAAATCCCGTTTTGTATGGATCAAACAGTTGTTGTTTCAGGAATGAACAATACTACGTGAATTTCAGCATTATTCTGAATGCCAAGATTGTAATATAGACCATTTATTTTCTTACGCTGGTAATACTGTTCAGTTCTAAAATTCTGAGAGGTTAACGAACATAACTGGTCTTGAATATGCAAGATTAACTTCAAGTCACTTTAATAAACCTTCTTTAAACAAACTAGGCAACAGCAGATGGGAGAAGAAAGGACAGCTAGAAAAGTATACCTTCCTTGCAAGGCCGGAAGCTTCTAATTTACTTTGCCTGGAAGAGAGATTTCTGCTTAGGATAAAACAGACATTTAGCCAACTTCTATCTGCAGTTTCAAAGAGAAAACGATATGCAGTGGCAGTGGTACAGTTAGGTCTTGGTTTTACTGGTGTTTGGAGCTATTTCCTTTTTCTTCCACACGATGACGTTACTTTCAAAATAGCTGTTAAAGAAACTAACTTTGACGAACAGACGATGATCCTTCGCAAGTCGTTTAAGACAAGTCTTGGAAATTTAGATGAAAACCTTATATACAGGTAGTATCAGAAAAGTGTATAGTTTAAACTAGAATAGAAAATTTAGCATTAAAGTTGATAGTACCACTGAAGTGATCTTTATAAGGAACAGGCAAAGCACAGCCTACAGCTACAAACAATAATAAACCACATTATGTGTGCGGTTTCGCGTCGTATTTATTCAGGATCTCCTAATAAATATTCTATGTGAAATTTGACGCAAATCAATTTAAGTCCTTTCTGTGTCACGAGGTTTCGTACTGCAAATACAGCACATCAAGCCTCAGTAATTTGGCTTCACGTAAGTCTGTTAAAGTACATTTTCTTTTATCAGTTACGACACAAACTCGTATACGCGGACCAACGAAGCTGCTCATTATCAGTAAGATCAATGAACTAAGAAATGTAAGTACCCTTGCATATAAGATAAAATTTAATGGGGAAACCAGCTGACATAAAACCGAAGTTAGAAGGGGAATAAGATCTAGTGTTTTATGTCGGATTCTATTATCCAAGCCGTCTTTACATATCTTACAGTAACAGCTGCAAACTGCTGCAACTAGTCAACTATGCAACATGTTTCGGCCTTTCGGCCATCATCAGGCTTACACACAAGTATGACTTAATCAAGGTGTAGTTTTGCGGTTCTACCTATGGGATCCTATGTGAACCTTGATTAAGTCACACTTGTGTGTAAGCCTGATGATGGCCGAAAGGCCGAAACATGTTGCATAGTTGACTAGTTGCAGCAGTTTGCATCTGTTACTGTAAGATGTGTAAAGACGGCTTAGATAAAAAAAATTGATAAGTATGCACAACGGGATGGAAACCACACAACGTTTTATGTCGGGCTGATAGGATACAGAGAGAAAAAATAAACAAGAGAGGCAAATGTATGTATCAACGTAACATTGAGGCGTGTTCGTGCAGCAAATGTTGCGGTGGAAAGCCATCAATATTACACAGCCTGAGTGTGTGTATTTGTAGACTTAGGTATCCAGCATGAAATGACCATGAGCCATATTGTCATCTGCGGCCTGCCCGATCTACGATATTTTTTCACATTATCTTTTAAACGGCACGATTTTCGCAAAAAAAAAAAAACGTTACTGATCACAAATGTGTGTTTTGATTTTCTCTACAACTTTCGTCTGAAACATTTCTCATTCTAAGAAGAAATGAGCGAGGTATGATAAAAAGTGTATATTTGTCTTCATGTAAAGTAACCTTTGTTCTCGTCCGATTTTAATGAAACTTGAATTTGTATTATAGATTTTCGAAAAATCCTGGTATATCAGATTTCAAGAAAATCCGTTCAGCAGGAGCCGAGTTTTTCCATGCGGACGGACGGACAGACGAACAGATATGACGAAGCTAACAGTCGCTTTTCGCCATTTTGCGAACGCGCCTAAAAAGTCATAACTTAGACGTAGAAATAAAAACCCAGAGCGAAAGCTGAGAACTAAATAAATGAGAGGCAAATAATACGGTATTTAAGAACAAAATTTCATTAACAGTATAAAACTTAGGATTAATACAAGGGATACGCAATGTACAAAACTTGATGTTAGCAGGCACATCACCATTCTGTAATGTGACTCAGAAAATTAGTTATTGTTATTTTTATTCTATTACTATTGTAACTACTATCATTAAGTAATAAGGAGCAGTCATTATTGTTGCACCGTGCATATCATCGAATTATTTAATTAGTATTCCAACTGATGCACATACAAAAACATTCCACATTAAAACATTAAAATTGCTCCGACATGTTTCGATCCTAAGATCATCATCAGGGAGTTACACTTTCCTCGCTAAAGTCACTATTAAAATTAGTCACTGATTAATTTCGTTGTATAA
>Ga0123355_10002225_pt1 | contig 27388 bp, 14 predicted proteins | sample TergutEmb28metaG_3_FD_89872 | JGI IMG/M metagenome (GOLD analysis project Ga0123355, IMG submission 89872) | Embiratermes neotenicus P1 segment gut microbial communities from Petit-Saut dam, French Guiana - Emb289 P1 | ecosystem: Host-associated > Arthropoda: Insects > Digestive system > Gut ... | reverse complement strand
ACATTCTCCTTCATAATCTTTCAGTCATTAATAGGGCTTAGTATCACAAAAAATACAAGAATTTTGTAAAATGTACCATTGTTATTTTTTAATAAATTATATTGGCCCGCCTAAAGTTTTTTTCCTTTCCTTTGGCCCCCTCTTTAAAAAGTTCGCCCATCACTGATATAGACAGTTGTGCACGTGGTATGGTATAATTGTCTGTTAGATATTCTGTCACTTTTAAAATAATTAAATGCGACACAGTAAATGTACAAGCGTGATCATAAATAATACTTCCATTTAAATTCAATTGTTCTTATTAATGTGCCAATACAACAGCCAACAACAACAACAACAACAACAACAACAATATTAATAATTCATAAAACGTTTGTTTACATGTTCACTCAACTGCCGTTGTTTAATAGATGATTCTTGGAACTTTTCGCCAATTAATACTTGCTCTTGAACAAGGTACGGAAAGTTTAAATATCGCTCACGAAACGGTAATTTGTCGAGGCATTAAAATTTGTATTTAAATCTGACAATTCTGACAACCGCTGCACGTAAGACACCGCTTTGTGGACTTGAAAACTGTATACTTCTCATACCTCAAGGTTATTTCAGTAAGGTCGAAACACAGAGGATGGGTAAGGGTGATATAAATAATCGTAATAAAATTTGTGTTAGGAGGTAAAGGAGAGGCGCAGAAAATGGAAAGTACCCCCTGAGAACGAAAAAGAGAATGTGGTTCGTAATTTATTAAAATTGGCGAGTGACAGAGGTGGAGAGAATAATTTTTAGATAATAAATATCTATACATAAATGAAACAAGGGCATAGAAGAAAATAATCAGATGGAATTACATAACAGAGATAAAAAAAATCAGGTACATTTTTGGACAAAGTAAAATGCAAGTGGGAAAATGATGTGGCAGTGATAAAAAAAGATGAAAAATCTAAAGGAAATGAAAGAGTAAAGTTGAATGTATAAGTACATGACTATTTACGTATAAACTTAGTTGAGATTAAAACCTGACAAAAGACAGTAATTAGTGTAGGTATATCTTAAAAATTGGCATTAAAACAGTGAATGTGTAATGGCAAAGACCCGCTGTTATCAGCTACATCCAAAGATGTAAATAAATTTCAACTAACACAATTGAAATCTGAAGTAAAATTCCTACTAAATACCCACAGAAAGAATCTCTCGTAATCACAAATTTTACTTTACAGCAACGTTTCTCTATTCTTATATCGAACTGCTTATAAATCCAGCCTTTTATTATAAACAACTCAATTTACTGCAAAGGACGTATTGGTTATTAACGTTATTAACAGAGCTCTGGACCCCTATATTTAATATTCCGAATTAAATAAAAAAGTTCACATAATTTCCTTCTTAGTGATGAATGGTACATTCCTTTGTAAAAAGCCTTTTGCTAATAATGTGCGCACTGTATTTAACAAGAGAAATGGATTGTATTTTTTTTGAACACCTCTGGGCTATTGTGCATTACAATGGCCTGTCTACTGCCAACAGGGCTAGATTATTAATTTGATTTTCAGCCAAGAGAAGTAAATCTAAAGTCTGTGACATGTTATAAATCACTGGATTTAACAATAACCTGGAAAATGTGGAGGAAGGAAATTAAGCGCAGAGATGGCGACACACGTGTCTGGTCAGCAAAGTAAGGGCACCTAATTAGGGCAATTCGAAGTGCATCAGTAATGGGAACTTCAAAACACCAACAGCATTAGAAGTTCTGACACCCAGCAGCACCACAACTTTGGTTCAAACTACATTACTGCGTCGTGCTTTGTATTCAACAGGTAACCGCGTCGCATATCGACCGGCTCGGGATGTCCGGAAAGACACGACTGACCGACGTGTGCAAGGTGCAAGGTTCAAAATCGTTGATAGTAATATGCCATTTATCACAGTGGTCAGCTAGTGCATTCGAGCGCAAGGATTTTCAGTACTTACATTTATCATTCAGAACAGACAATTTCAGTCCAAAATGTGTACGCAAGAGACCACTTGGGACACATAGGCCCAGATAAAAGGATAGCATTGACATGGATCATGAACTGTGAGTTGTAAGGTTTTGGGCTCCATTCATCTGTCTTAAAACAGAGTTAAACTACGGGACTTTTGAAGTGAAAATGAAAATTGGGGTCCATAAAAGTTGTAATCACTTGACAAGTTGAATGTCTAGTGATTTTTAAAGACTGTTTCCTAGAAATATCCATTACGAGGTTCGAAGTTACACGTACTTAATTTCACTGATTTTGTTGGTACGTAGTCCCTTTGATATTCGCCTGCTTTCCTTCACAGAATTTTCTACCGAAAAATGTTGACTTATATTCTTTCTTTGATTTTGGAAACTAAGGCAGGGCAAAGCTACAATTTTTAGTTGCATTAGCAAAACTGCGAATAGTGACAATATCTTTATCATGCCTGTCCGTCCGTCCGCATGGATTTTCGTGAAATTTGAAATTTGACTATTTTTCGAAAATGTGGTTAGGAAATTCAAGGTTCACTACAGTGTTAAAAGACCAACAGGTACTTTACATGAAGACCAATGCACACTTATTATTATATTTTCCTCACTTCTTCTTAGAATAAGGAATATTTCAGACAAAATTTCCAGAGAAAATAAAAACACACATTTTATGTTCAATAACTCTTTTTAAAAAATCGTACCTTTTATGAGATAATGTGGAAAAATAATATACAGCCGAACAGGCAACAGATTACAATATGCGCATGCGTATTTCATGCTGGATACCTAGATACACACTCAGAATATGTAATACTTATTGCTTTTCCACTGCAACAATGTTTGCAAGAACACGTCTCAATGCTACGTTATACCTATATTTCCTGCTTTGTTTATATTTTATTTCGATTTTTAGACAAGAGAAGGGAAGACATTTATTTTTACCAGATGTAAAAGTGACGTTAAAAAGCAATGTGTCCTGTGCAGACATTCATATGAGAACTTTAAATAGCGTTCAAAGACAGTCTGCCCTAAACCTTACAATGCGATTTCCAGGACAGGTCTAAGGAACAGTATCAAAAACTCAAGTAAGTTATCTGATCTCCATACCGACCTCACACAAAGGTAACTTTGCGGATCAGCCTTACGTAATCTGTTTGTTCTGCCTGCTCTTTCAGGTGGTGTTGGTAGTGGCCGTTAACCAGCAGATGCGTAGCACTACGAACTTGCTTATTATCAACCTGGCCATCGCTGACCTCCTCTTCATAGTGTTCTGCGTGCCCTTCACTGCCACTGACTATGTGCTGCCCTTCTGGCCGTTCGGAGAAATCTGGTGCAAGATCGTGCAATACCTGATTGTCGTCACAGCATACGCTAGCGTCTATACGCTTGTTCTCATGTCTCTGGATCGATTCTTGGCTGTGGTGCATCCCATCACTTCCATGTCTGTGAGTATTTCATCTCTAGCCTCTTCGCTCTTCAGAAGAGATAAGAACACCAGAAATGGCGACTGCGGCAAAAGTTTAGAAAGTCATCGTGCTTGAAATTTATAGAGTTATTTTCCAGGTAAAGTTTCTTAATCGACGTCCCAATCATCATGACCGCCACCAACATCATCATTATCACCATCACCACCACCACCACCACCACCACCACCACCACCACCAGTACCACTATCACCATCACCACCATCACCACAACCATAACCACCACCACCACTTCCCTGCCATCATTACCATGGTGTTAAATTTAGTTCGCTCCTGTCATAAGGAGGGATCGCGGTAGCACAGTGTTTACGGTGCTGTGCTACAAATTGGAAGGTCGCTGGTTCGATTCCCAATGGTGTCATTGGAATTTTTCATTGACTTAATCCCTGGGGTCGAGACAGCCTCTAACAGAAATGTGTACCAGGAGTATTTCCAGGGGGTAAACGTGGCCGGTGCGTAAGGCTGACAACCTTACCATCATCCTGGACCATTGTCACGTAATCTGGGAACCTTTAACTTCCTGGAACTCTCTGGGCACCTCGGGCCTGTAATGGGACTGATTTACGTTTCATTTTTTTGTACCTGTCATAAGGATTATGACGCTTTCCTCCGTCACAACTACACAATGTAAAGCCTCGGTTTCCATTGACAGGTCAGATCCCAGCCACATTTTCACATCATTCTGACAATTTCTTTCCTATATTCCTGTTATTCTGCCCTTCATTCTGTATCGCCCTACCGCTCTGAAGAGAAGCAATTTTGGTATGCCCATTCTTCTCATGTATTCTTTTCCGAAGTAAGTCGGGTGACCGTATTGCGTGAGTGAAAAGCAGGACACTCTGTGTAATACTATCAGGTACTTAACTGTTGTGGATTTAACAAAAAACACGTGCGCAAGATTGTCGAAACCCGCAAGCGCATAAAACTGGCTTTCTTATTAACATAACACTTTTAGTTATGTACCTGTATGTATGTAAGTTCTGTGCAGTACGTTGTCTTATTATTACTTGCTTTTCTTTGTTACGTTATAATTGTTCGACTTATGTTTTTTAATGTTCTCTTTATGTTTGTTTTTTGTATTTTTGTTTTCTGTTTTCTATATTCTGTGTTTTGTATTGTTTCGTGTAATTTTTCTTCTTTTGTGCTGTCTCTTTCCTATTTTTGTTCAAGTCTACCGACACCTGTCACCTGGTCGAAACCCACTTTCAGTAAATAATTATCCTATCATATCATATTTCTTATATCATATATCTCTCATCGTATCGTATCATATTATATCATATCGAAACATATCATTCCTTTCTCAAAACCGCCAACTTATGTCATTTGCTGGCAAGCCTAGAGTTGGTGTTCGCAAAGATAAACATGTTTTAAAATCGTCAGAGAAAATTGACTATTGGAGGTCTTAATTGTGTAAGGATGAAACGTGGATATATCTGACTTTCTATCGATGTAACAACAATAGTCACGGCATCGAAAGTTATCCTTAAAAAGAAAATGTGTGCGGGAAAAAGTGGACATATGATCATGCCAGATCATATTTAACGTTTTTGAAAACAGTTTTAGAATTATCCAGGTGATTTAATGTTTATAACTTAAATTTTAACTTCAACATATGTATTTCACAAAAGTAGCAAAACCCAAACCTGTGCATTATAATCTATGCCAAACAGACTCCTGGTTAGTACATCGTACGGCCACATATAACATTTTGTTTTCTTCAGTGCTGATTCCTCTGATGTCCCGGATACTTCGATAGACCTACCATTCTGTTTACACACATTAAATGCCATGGCCTCCAAGAAAACACACTGTCATTGAATCTCGTCTACCCTCCTTGCAATCTTTCCACAATTTACACGCTTTTCTCTGACCCATATTTCCTTACGATATCGAAGTGTCAACTTTCAACAGAATTTTCACACTTTCTGACCATACAAATTGAGTTTCACTTCTTTGTTCTTGGTGGCTGCTGCGTCCCATTCTTGTCCCGTGGTTGGTGAAGGACAAGAAGCGGACGCAGTTGGAAAATATGGATTAGGAGTTAGAAATCACAGAGGACAAGGACTTACTGACTTTTGCAAATAAAAGGAACTTATAATTACAAACACCATCTTTCAACCACATCCGAGACGCCGATAAACATGGTTACAGCCAGGTGATAGGGCACGATACCAAATAAAATACATCACGGTTAAAAAGAAACATAAATTACATGTACAACAAAGCAACGCTTATCGGGAGCTGATGTAAGCAGTGACCATAGCGTAGTTGTCATGAAATGTACATTACAACGCAAAAAGAAGATATACGAAACTGAACTTTATAACTCAAAATGGGCAGTCAGCAAACTAAAGGAAGAAAGGGAAATAAAGGCTATAATAATAGGATAAAACAAAATTTGAAATATAAGGGACAAAAAACCACAAATCAACGATGGGAGAACTTAAAACATGCAATAACAACAGCTGTAAAAGATACATTAGGAAAATTAAAGAAACAACCTAGAAAACCGTGGATAATTGAAAAAATACATAACCCTAATAGGACAAAGCAGGAAACACAAACATGATAAAAATAAAACAGAATATAACCGACTTAGAAATCTTATAAATAGACAAGCCATGAACGATAAAGAAGAATGGCTTGGACAATACTGTGAAGAAACTGAAAACCAGCTTAATCGAGAAAATGCTGAAACGTCATACAACTTCACAAGAAATCTTTTTGGAAAAACCAAAATAAAAAGTACTATTATTGAGTCAAAAGAAAGAAAAACTCTTATAGAAGATGAAGAAATAGCAGATAGATGGCAACTATATATTGAAGAGTTACACAACGATTCAGAAAAACTTGAAGAATTGGAAAGAGAAGAAGAGATTACCCCGAAGAACTGGGTCAACCAATAACAAACTCGGCATTAAAAAAAAAAAGCATTAAATGAATTGAAATTTAAAAAAAAAGCATACGGAGTAGATAACAAACCAGCAGAGTTACTGCAAGGACTTGACGGAGGGACTAAACATACTTTATTCTGTCTTATTAATAACATACATATATAAAACAGGAAAAATTCCTAACGATTTCAAAAAAAGTATAATTGTAACGGTGCCAAAGAAAACTAAATCGACAATTTTGAATGAAGACATCACGAAGTGTTTGAATACGTATTGCAATACTAATTTGTATGTCAGCACAACTCTTTTTATTACACAAAATAATATATAGGCTACATGTTTCGACTAATAAATAGTCATCTTCAGGCCTATTCTTTACAGGTTAAGTCACAGGATATTGTGCAAACATTGGGATCCCAGTGTGTTTACATCAGTGAAATATTTCACCCATATCATTTGCCTAGGAGAGTAAAACTTGCAAAGTACGTAACTAATTGGTTAAAATACATTTAAAAAATCTAAAAAATAGTGTATTGGCTTTTACCATTTAAAAATGTAGGTCCCGTTACCATCTAATTATTCCAGAGTTGTGAGGTTATACTTGCAGTGAAGCCAGAGTGTATCCGGTGTTTTTTGTTGCCTCGCGGGAATGCGCGTGTTGTCGTAATACCTCACACGCAAGCTATTAATAGGCACAGAAAATGAAGGGAGATGTGTCAACTTAAACCCCGAAACCCCAGCTTTGAGAAGTCTAATTAAAGTACATAAAGATGGCACATCCAGTCGTTAATTACAAAAACGCTCCATCCTATAAATTAGCTAAGTTGTTCACAGGAATTTTAAAGTCGTATATTCCACTTCCAAACGTATATAACATCCTGAACTCAGTACAACTCATGAAAGACTTGTCAGAGATACCCTTTGTTCCTGAATTAAAACTGGCTTCACTAGATATCTCAAACATGTATAGCAACATCCCTACAGATGATCTAATAAATGTCATCGATACCTTATGCAAGAAGCACAGTCTAGAAAACACACTGATAAGGGAACACGTAACAGTAACCAATATAATCATCACACAGAATTACTTTAGTTTTAAGGGTAAAACATATCTATAAAAGAGCGGATTGGCAGTGGGTGCTCCTACGTCTTCCGTCTTGTATGAGATCTATTTGCAGCACTTAGAAAATACAAAGATTTTTGACATCCTAGGAAATTCTAGAGTAGACGGATATTTTAGTTATGTAGATGACGTACTTCTTATCTACAATGAAAACTTAACTGACATTGAAGATGTTCTTAGATCCTCAATGATCTGACTCCGAGCCTAAACGTCAAACTGGAACGAGAGAAAGAAAATAAACTAAATTTTCTAGACGTTTCAATAATAAAATCAACGGACAAAATATCCTTCGATATATATAGAAAGCCGAACACTTCTGACGTCGTCATTCCGAACGACTCTTGCCATCTGCACGAACAGAAATTCGCAGCAATCAGATACTTCACAAACAGAATAAACACCTACGGTCTACCAAAAGAAAACAGATAGAATTAAATACGGTAAGACAGATAATCCACAATAACAAGTTTAACACCTCCATCTTAGACAGAGTAAAAAATGCTAAGTCCAAGCAAAGACAAGACAACAAACCAAAAAGATGGGCCAAATTTGCATATATCGGAAAGGAAACAAGGCAGGTAACAAAACTTTTCAGGAATAAAAAAGTAAAAGTGGCTTACACTACCCACGACAATTTAGGAAATCTCTTAAATGGAAAATCACAAAACATGCAACAACCCGACAAATATTAAAAAATTGGAATATACCAACTGTGTTGCCCCACGTGTCACAAGATGTATATAGGTCAGACCGGTCGACATTTCCACGAAAGGTTCCGCGAACATTATAAGGATTACAAGTACGCGTAAAATAAATCGAAGTTCTCCTAACATCTTTTGAACGAGGGCCATGCTTTTGGCCCAATGAACGATATAATGGATACAGTCCACTTTGCGAGAAAAGGTAGCATGTTAGATACTCTGGAGAAATTCTACATCTACGAAGTGACACAAAGCGGGAACCAAATAAATGACAAATTCGCCGCACAGAATAATCCGATATTCGAGACACTAGTACGACATCCCCTCCACAGAGGGCATCACCAATAAATGTAATAAAACACCAACACACATTCACCTAAACGGGCAGTACGTCGGTGGAGCGGGCCGAGTCTATTATAGTGAACAGCCAAGACCAAAACGGATATTGCACGGTGCAACCATAAAGGGGAAACTCAATGTGAACGCTTGAACAAACCCACACAACAGACCGCAACCAGCAACAAGGTTTAAAAATAACGGAACCAAGAAGTTCGACCTATCAATCGTAAGTCTTCACCATCAATAATTACGAACTTGTTAATAACCCAGTTAATAACTTAAGCTAACTTTCGTCATCCATCTACGATTACCAGACACCATTAGAATACCTTGACGAGGAAGCTCATTCTTCCCACAAAAACTTACCAAAGTAAACAGACAGCGAGTCTCAATCTGAGTACTTCCATCCCGAATTCCACAAGACATACTCCGTGTGAGATATTAGGACAACACGCGCGTTCCCGCGAGGCAACAAAAAACACCGGATACACTCTGGCTTCACTGCAAGTATAACCTCACAACTCTGGAATAATTAGATGGTAACGGGACCTAATTTTTTTTAAATTGTAATCGCCAATACATTATTTTTTAAATTTTTAAAATTATTTTAACCAATTGGTTACATACTTTGCAAGTTTTACTCTCCTAGGCAAATGATATGGGTGAAATATTTCGCTGATGTAAACACACTGGGATCCCAATGTGTGCACAGCATCCTGTGACAACCTGTAAAGAATAGACCTGAAGATGACTATTTATTAGTCGAATCATGTAGCCTTTATATTACCTTGTGTAATAAAAACAGTTGTGCTGACATACAAATTAGTATTGTAATGAGTAAATCGACAAATTGTGAGGAATACTGAACCTTAAGCATCCTGGCACATACATCTAAAACTTTAACAAAAATCACTTTGAGGCGAATAGAGAAAATATTGATGAAAACCGTGCAGAAGACCAATTTGGTTTTCGACAGAATAGAGGCAAAAGAGAAGCTCTTTTGTATTTGCGAAACATTGTAGAGAAAAGTTTTGCAGTAAACATAAAGTATATATTGACTTTGTAGACTTACTGAAAGCTTTGAAAACGTAAATTAGAACGTAATGATGAAAATACTAAAGATGATTAAAATGTGCTACAGAGAATGAAGAATTATCAGAGAATTATACAAACATCAAACAACATCAACAAAAATAAATGAAAGTAAAAGAGGAGTCGCAATTAGAAACGGAGTGATGCAAGGCTGCAACGTATCGTCAATTGTATTTAATATATGCATAGAAAAAGCTATAAATGAATGTAAAGTATATTGCACTGGAATTAAGGTGAAAGGCGTGAGAAAAAAGACGCCAAGGTTTTCAAATGATGTAGCGATTATAGCGCAAGATGAAATACATTTAAAAAACGCATTGGAAAGGTTAGATGATATTTTGAAAAGTAACTACAAAATAAAAATTAACAGGGGAAAAAAAAGCAAGTTATGGATTGTTCCAAAGATCCTGAAAATATTAGTATTAAAACGGATGACGACGCCGTAACGCAAGTACCAAAATTCAGATACATAGGTAGTATATTTACAGAATATGAGAAAAATAAAGAAGACATAATAGAACGAATTAAAGAAGCTAAAATTTTGTTTAATAATAAAAAGCAACAACTCTGTTCAAGTAACCTTAGTTTCGAAATTAAAAAAAAACTTATAAAAATTGTATTTGGAGTGTTGTTCTTTATCGATCGGAAAGCTGGACCCTAGGAAGAAAAGAAGAGTGTCGTAAATGCATTTGAAACATGGAGCTGGAAAAAAATGTTAAAAATAAAACGGACTCATAGAATAACGAATGATGAAGTTTTTCAAATGCGGAAGAAGAAAGATTACTTTTAAAATTTTTAAAAATTAGAAGCCGCTCATGGATAGGACATACAATTAGACATAATGAGTTTGTAGTAAACATCCTTGAATGAGCAATATCTGGAAAAAAGGCTGTGGGAAGACCTAGAATACAGTACTTAAAGCAAATCGGCAGAGAGGCAGAAACTGACAGTTATACAGCATTGAAAAGAATGACTGGCAACAATTCCAGGTGGAAAGCTGCCAACCAATCAAAAGATTGAGGGATAAGAAGAAGAAGAAGAAAAAAAAGAAAAAGAAGTTCTTGTTGGATACATCCTATCGTTCCAACTGTGTTACAGGCTTATTATTACACAAAGGACAACAAAAAGTAAGTCGGTACCAGTGAGGGATGTTTAATGTTGTCTAATCTAGCACACTTTTCCACTGTTGCCAAAATTACTTCAAATGCAAATTATTGGTGTCTGTTTTTTTTATCTTGCCTCTGTAGTGCAGTACAACAATACCAGCAGGAAGAGTAAACGTTTCTGTGAATTAGACTCATTCAACAGCAGATGTTCCCAGTATGTTACTGGCATGGTGGTAATATGTGCAACTCGGAACTCTATTGTCCTAGTGATCGGATAGTCTCTAATGTAAATTTATGACAAGTGTGACACATTTACTGTTATTCGATTCAACCATTACTGTGTGCGAGGTAACAGCTTAGAGTTTGTAACAGCTGTCAATGCCCGACTGTTTTGTCGCTTTCGACATTTCTGTCAGTTAATTAAGATTTACTGATAAACGTTTATCCAGGGAAGTAAAACGCACTCCAGCATCATCTTAACCCCTTACATTGAAACATCAACGAAGCCCTCTCGCCGGACACTGTAGGACGTCTATACGTTCCGAGTGAAAAGTACGACTTGAGGGTGTTAGGGACTAGGGCACTGAGAAAAATATTTGGACCTTAATTTTTAATCCTCACCAAATACTATACAACAACGACATCAAAAAATATGCGAGAGGCGGAGTATGTAGCAGGACTGGGACATGAGAATTGCATGCGAAATCTTAGCCGGAAACCTAAAGGGAAGAAGCCACTTCAGAAAACAAGCATGTACTGAAGTTTAACTTTAAAACTGGCTCCAAAGATGTAGGATAAGACAACGTGGGTAGGATTTATATGGCTCAGAACAGGGTCCTGTGCTGGATTGCTGTGAACACGTTCATGAAACTACGGGTTCGGTAAAAGGTGAGATGTCATGCGACCATTATTGAAACTGCTGACTTCGGAAGAAGGGTTTAGTCTCAAATAAATACAGACAGCGACTGAGGAGTTCACACTTGACCTTGGTAGTGGTTGTACTAGCGAAAGCCGACCTTCCTTTGTTAGTGACCAAGAATCTATGTATTCCAGTTTAAGTAAATTGGACTGAAGTGCAGTCCGTGTTTTGTGCGTGTGAGAAAATACGGTTTTTTTTGTAGTGTTCTGTGTGCTGACAGCTGTGCATTAACAGTGTTCTGTGTGCTGACAGCTGTGCATTAACAGTGTTCTGTGTGCTGACAACTGTGCATTAACAGTGTTCTGTGTGCTGACAACTGTGCATTAACAATGTTCTGTGTGCTGACAACTGTGCATTAACAATGTTCTGTGTGCTGACAGCTGTGCATTAACAGTGTTCTGTGTGCTGACAACTGTGCATTAACAATGTTCTGTGTGCTGACAGCTGTGCATTAACAGTGTTCTGTGTGCTGACAACTGTGCATTAACAGTGTTCTGTGTGCTGACAACTGTGCATTAACAGTGTTCTGTGTGCTGACAACTGTGCATTAACAATGTTCTGTGTGCTGACAGCTGTGCATTAACAGTGTTCTGTGTGCTAACAGCTGTGCATTAACAGTGTTCTGTGTGCTGACGGCTATGAATTAACAGTGTCCTGTGTGCTGACGGCTGTGCATTAACAGTGTTCTGTGTGCTGACAACTGTGCATTAACAGTGTTCTGTGTGCTGACAGCTGTGCATTAACAGTGTTCTGTGTGCTGACAGCTGTGCATTAACAGTGTTCTGTGTGCTAACGGCTGTGCATTAACAGTGTTCTGTGTGCTGACGGCTATGAATTAACAGTGTCCTGTGTGCTGACGGCTGTGAATTAACAGTGTTCTGTGTGTTGACGGCTGTGCGTTAACAGTGTTCTATGTGTTGACAACTGTGCATAAACTTAACTATAGGGTTGTGATAAAGGAAACACTAAACAAATAACGACCAGTGGAAAGAAAATTATCGAATGACAGATATACATTTTTTGACGCTACCTATGCGTAGTCACCGTCTTTGCGAGTGTTAATGGACTCTAGCCACCTTGTGCAGGCCAACTACATTCTCTTGAATAAAGACGCTGGTTCGTTTGTCCAACCCGAAATTCAAAATAATCTAGAAAGCAAAAAGCATTTCCAGCAATCTACGACTGTACAAAATAAATAATTTATTTTTTCTCTCTCTCTTCTCTCATGCAGTGCCCACTTGTGGAAGTTACAGTTTCATAAATGAAACTCTTTTCAGTGACGTGTAGGATAGTCGGGACAATATGTCTACATTTCCGGAGACCGTTGCTACTATCGTGTAAAGGGGACCGGGATAACTCAGTCGGTATAGCGACTCGCTACGGGCTGGACATTTCGAGTTTCGAATTCCGGTGGAGGCAAGAGATTTTCTTTTCTTCACGCCCTTCCAGATCCGTTCTGGGGTCCACCCAGCCTCCTGTAAAATTGGTCCCGGTTCTCTTTATCGGCGGTACAGCGCCCAGGATATGGCATTGACCATCCACCCCACCTAGCGCCGAAATTTGGAGTAGACCTGTACCTCTACTATCCCCCTGTGCCTTCGCGTCAAGTTACGGTAAGACCTCACCTCTACCTTTACATTTACTGTTCTGTTACGAGGCGTTCATTTTCCCATATTCCACACGTTTTAAAATTGAAAGAGCCTCCTATTGTAGGGGTATGTACCACGGTTATATTATGGGGTAAAGCGGCTGGAGTGTGAAGTTAACCACCCGCGTACGTCTAGTGCCGTGGTCAAGAATGAATGAAGTTATGGTCCTTCTCAGAATACACGCCTTCGTGGCGAGAACAAGAGAAATTTTATAAGAATTTAATTATCTTTCCCAACAACACAACTATATAATCTTTTATACTGGTTTTTATTCAGTCCTACCACATGTTTCGGCTGTCTGTTTGAGCCATTATCACGTAGGAACAGTGTTTCATAAAAATATGAAAAATGGGGAGAGGCCTTTCCTTACAAACAATATAACTTTGCAATGATTTTATACCGACTGTATATAAGGAGCGTTCTCTCCCCTTTTACTGTGTTTGTGAGTCAGTATTTCTACTTGATGGTGGCTGTAGAAGACAGCCGAAATATGTAGTAGAACTGAATAAAAATCCATGTACAACATCTACTAGGTATATAGTTGTGTTCTTCGGAGAGATAAACACTTGATTAATAAAACAAGAAGGGTCTGCGTCAACGAAAGAAAACTACTTCTTACGTTCTGTTCTTATGGATTTGAAGTTATCATAGCAGTGCTGCTGATGATTTGAGTTTTACGAAAGGTTCACGGCGTTGAGTGTTGAATATTGCCAAAGTTTCGAATAACAGTGCCTGCATCTTCATGGACAAGCAATCTTGACTCAGGCGCTGTTGTGTTTTGTTCAGATACGCACGGAACGCAATGCAATAACAGCCATCGCAGTGACTTGGGTCGTGATATTGTTAGCGTCTGTGCCAGTGTACCTGAGTCACGGAGAGGTCACATACACATATTCCTCCGCCGAGCACACTGCGTGCATCTTCCTCGAAGCTGACTTCGTCAACAGACCCGATGGTTACAACAAACCAGCCTTCCAGGTGCGTTAATCTAATGGATTAAGACATTCTGTTTGCAGTAAACCTGCGATATCTGGTACTGGGTGATCCGAAAGGCTGTATTATCCGACATTTACATATTAAATTTCTCTATTCCTTATATCACCGGCACTCAGCACCGATTCCGGACGTTCAAAAAGGAAATGTTTAAAAAAATTACTATTTACATGGTAAATTGAGACCAGCCAACAGTCATCACAGTGACTGCAAAATGTGTCTTGGTGTCCTTTTGCTCTTTTACACTACATTATGTGAATAATTAAGAAAAGGGAAGAGAGATGGGGAGGGGAAATCAGAAGAAGCCTTCCCATGAGCTTGTTAGGTACAATAACATACACATTAGGAACCGCAATGTGGCAATAATTCGGAAGTGCTGGCTTAACAAACTTATACTGTATTATCTAAGTACGTACTTTTCTCGTTTTGTCTTCATTTTCTCGAGTGCTTAAGCAAAGCAGCAAAATGCAGTTTTAACACCAACAAAGAAAATATTAACATATATTAATATTACAACAAAACTGTACATGTTTCGATTTCAGTACTGAGTACATGCTGCAAATGTTACACTACGCGGACAGCAAGCTTATTCCTATTGCACAATATATCCCTCATACATATTCGTAACTGACTTCTTAATATGTAGGATTTTTATAATATTAATAAGTAATAGTATATTGTGCCTTTTGATGGTGTTAAAATTATACTTTGTTTGTACTTGTCCCGTATCTTCGTTTAGCAACCGTAAGAACTCTCACTGCAGAAATGTTTCTTTAGAATAAGCAGAATGTTATAATATTGATATAATAATAATAATGACAATAGCTATAATACTGACACTTCAGGGTGACATCGTGTTCCTCACTCATACAAAGTAGGAACAATTGCAGTCCTATATTAGACGGCAGAAGGGAAGATGCAGAATTCCTAACTGGCTAATAGTTCGAAGACGCAACAGCATCTATTCGCAGGATCGACAGATACCAATGTTCTTTGCAGATTATTTTCTTCGCCACATCGTACGTGACACCCCTGGCGCTGATCTGTGGTCTGTATCTGTGGCTGCTGCTGCGACTGTGGCGTGGGGCGGCACCTGGAGGTCACGTGTCTGCAGAGAGCCGCAGGGGCAAGAAAAGGGTCACACGCATGGTCATCGTCGTGGTCGCCATCTTCGCCATCTGCTGGTTCCCGATACAGGTGAGTGACTGGAAGCGGAAGTCAGAGGCGTTCCTCGCCGGTACAGTACATGGTATCCCGTGCGAAGTGTCTTGTCTTGCACCAACTTCCGCAAGCGAAATTTGTGACTAAGAAATAAACTTGTCAGATCATACAGTGTCGTAGCTGTTTTTTTTTTGGTGCCCGGCCAGGTGATAACAATGGCGGCCCCGAACAATTTATGAACTTTTAAGGAAATCGCAATTGTTTATTAAATTTCTTCTTAATTTGTCCAACAATTTAACATTTTTGAGAACGAAAAAATATTTATTAATCTAAAGTGTTTATTTTGCTCCCCAATTTCCTACCCCGTGGACTCTGTCGCCATGAGCGGGCGAACTACTCAACCCCCGCTTCCTACACCCCAATGATTTGCGTCCATCAGACCTTCCGCGCTCTTCCTTCCTGAACCAAGAAGTACACGTTTTGTTCCAGAGTTTGTGTGGTCGTGTTGTTTGATTCGCATTTAGAGTAACACCCGGAACATCTCGGTCAGTGTAGTGACTAGGTTACTGGCTAGCTGCCAAGAGAATATGGGTTCAGTTCCCAGTAGAGTGGACATTTTCCTTTCTCCCTCGCATCGCACCCAGAACGGGTAACAAAGCTGTAGCGGTTCGGAGTGTGAAGCTGACCACTGAACTCCATTTGATGCCGAACTGAAGAATTACTGGATATGCATATCCATGCCCACACAATTTCATTATTGAGATTAATTTAAGCACAGTGAAAATTCAAACTCTTACATGTTACATCAGTAACAAAAATTCTTCTTTTCATGACTTAAGCTAACCAATGGCCCGTTATTTTGAACTAATAATTTTTCAGCTGTTCAAGAAAATTCCCTCCTGTTTGAGAAGCCCAATACGTACCTAATTAGCATATTCACAAACGTCTCCAGTTACCTCATTCTGTTACCGGACAAATTAAGTCATCACCTAAGATTCACCCTAACAATATCTTAAATATGTAGACATATTGTTGTTTCCTCCGGTTTGTTTGTGTAAGTTTCACGAGTAAAATCCGAATCTTGTTGCATTCCTCAACTATGCTATGTGAGCAACATCAACCTTCATGATAATAATGGTGGTGATGATGAAAATTATATAAACATAATTCGGTTTCTGTCCGTCCGTCTTTGCTCCGGCTCCATCACGGGAACTAATAATGGCACTGAATATGTGCAAATTGGTTTCTGCTTTAGGAAGGAATAATGGGGAAATCTACCTGTTGGTTTGCTGCACGAAGAAGTGCCATTTAAAATAAACTTCACTGGTTATTATGTGAAGTATTTACTCTCACACTTGGGGAAATCGGAAACCCCAATTCTCTAGGAAAACTCGTACAGACAATCCCAATTACCCATGGTAAAAACGCGTCATTTTTCGGAAACTAGGACTGAAACCTTTGCTAGGGGACGAAGAAACCCCCATGGAGACAATTGTTCTCACGATCGGGGGAAGCCCGACGCTCGATTGTAACACTGTTGCTATGAAAAGGAAAAACAAATCTATTTGATGGAGATTTTTCTGCACGGGGAGACCAGTAAAAGTAACTGATAGAGAATGGGAGATATGCAACTCTTCATCATGCAGCTCGCTCTGCCTTCAGTTATCTCTTCACTCTTAGATCCACACATTCTCTTCAACAACCTCCCTCAAATATCCTCCCAGTGTTGTTTCTTTACTGCGACAGACAAATTTCCACGCATAAAACAGATAAAATTATAATTTTGTGTACTGTACTTCAGGCACAAGTAATGCGTAACATTACTTGGAAAGTAAACGGATCGTACTGATTTATTTGTTTAATAGCAAAAGGTTTTGCAATATTAAAATTTTCGTTTTTTGCGTATCTTTGTATTATTGCTGCTAATAATGGTTAAGCTGATTGCATTACGTTTGCGAAATTCCAAAAACTGACATTTTCACGTTCTTACATTCGGTATTTAATACGGGCCTGAAAATAATTCAGAGCAGGAGAAGCACATTTAAAAAAAGAATACTAACAAGGGAAATACTGAGTTGCGTTTCTGTCGTACCTACGCAAGACAGAAAGCCGTAAGTATAAAGGTCATAGTTGACAAAAAAGAAGGCGTCGCTGGCTGTTTAGATATTCTTTTCATGGCAAGTAATGAGTTGAAACTTTCACAAATTCTTCCCAGAATTCCACGTTTCGTTAACATATATCGATAAACCATTATTAGGTGTATTTAATTAATTCAGTGAAAAAGGAGCTTTTACTAGGAATCAACGGAGCAACATCCTTCGCCAGCTTGAGGAACGCAGTAAAAGCAGACTTTTTTTTGAGTGCGTGATTAAAGCCTATGGGGGACTGGATTGCCTTCGTGACCTGCGCATTAGATGCAGGCGAGTGGTTATCTTCGGTCCTATCTTTCTTTACCCTGACAACAGCGCCACCGCTGTCGAAACGTGTTGTTGGGCTGATACTGACAAAATGGTTGTTGTGTTCGATTGAATTTACTGTGATTATTGTTATTACTTTATTTATTTCTCTAATCATTTCTTTGTCTATTCATGACTAAATACTTTAGTTATTATTTACGCAAGTTTTAATTCATTCTTAATAAATTTATTTATAGTATATTATATTCATATATTTAATTTATTTATTTATTTAACGACGTTGTCAGTTTCACAGATTATGTACAAAGTCAAATGGAAGAATTATTAATACGGAGTAACATGGAAAGAATATGGAATGAAGCAGAATTTGAAGTAAGAGCCCAGAATCTCTTTTGATGGACTGGAGCAAATAACGAAACCCCTCAGGCAGCACAATCGGTGTTCCGTCAGGCTTCCGTTCCAGCTAGCAGCTCAGGATAAATCAGAAGCGACACTGCTCTTCCCTAGACGTGAAACAATAGGTTTAACTCTCGTAACACCCTTCTTTTTTCCGAAAAGCTGCAAGACATTTCTCTTCTGATACTGCCTTTGTTTACAAGCCACTATAATGCAGGATATTTTATTGCTAGCCACAGCACTACATATCACAAAACAGCACTGACGTCAGAGGAAAATATATCTGGTTAATTGTGTGGGTGAGGAATGTCAGTGTTGGCACACACACAGACCACAATTTATTCCTTATGATATCAACAAAAAATTTCACAAGGTTCTCCAAAAATTCTGAAGAAGTGAAAAATAAGTTGGAATTTATAGAAAGGGCATGACATTTAAAAGAGCAGACACTTCGGTTTGCATTAACAAAACGTTATTGTTCTGCGAATGTTGGATCTGCGAATTCTTAACAGTAGACCTTTTCATAAATATATACAAATATACGGTGAGCTACAACAAAAATTTGTTTGCCTTCGCTTTAAACACTGTGTTTTAGAAACCTGGGCTTGAGAGACAGCAATCTGCAGGCCAGTCATTAGCACATCCACTGTACTGAACCTAGTTACAGGATTGCTGTGGCTCTACAACGAATTGTGATGTACTTTACGAACTGTTGGAGTCTCAGACTGTCTTTGTTTATCATTACAACTAATTTGTTTTTTGCGCGTATAATAATTTAGGCTCTTGGAATTAAATTGGCGACAAGGTGATTCGTGAATGACGAATTGCAAAGTAGTTGATGAGAAACGATTATTGCCTAATCGTGGTATTCCATACGTGTTTATATGAAGTGACTGAGAAAAATAACGAAACCCTCCGTAAGAATTCGAAATTTGTACTTCTCGAACGTAAATCAACAGTGGTAGAGTCTCTCCATCTTTCTTGGCGGTGAGATGGTTCAAAGGCTACGTTTCACATTAGACTACCTAATGCAATTCAGTCCACAAGACTGAAAAGGAACTAAGGGTTAGACTGACAGACAACCCAATTAATTAATTATCTACATGGAGCAGAGCCCTTCTTGAGAAGCTGATATTCGCTGCACAGTTAAGAATTGCAACTTATTTCACAGAACCCCAAGTTTCATAAATGTGTTCACAAGAAACCGCCACTTGTCCCAGACCCGGGGTACATGAATCCAGTCCACGACCTCCAAACCAGCTGAAGATCCATTCTGATATTATCCTTCCATCTACGTCTAGGTTGAGAAAATCTCTACGAAGAGTGCTAATGTTTAAATAAAAAAAAGGTAAAGTGATCCCGTTACAGGCCCGGTGTGGCCCAGAGGGTGGGTAGAGGTATAGCTCTACTCTTCCATGACCTCGGCAGTAGAAGGGGGTTAGTGGTCAACAGCACGCCCCGACCGCACTTTACCACCGAGATAGAACCGGTACCCATTTTACAGGAGGCTGGTGGGCCCCAGGGTCGGTCTGGACGGGCGGAAAATCTCGTCCCCACTGTCATTCGATCCCGGATCGTCCAGACCGTAGTCAGTCGCTATACCGACTGAGCTACCGCCCCACGTTCAAAGTTTAAATACGATTATAAAATTCAAAGGGGAGACCCGTCATCTCTTTAAACCGCTAGATTTAATACTCCTATGTTGCTTTAAAAGCAGCTTACGGAAATAATACGTTATATTTAGTTGTTATGAAAATGTCGTCCGCATATAATTATAGTTTAAATACTAATTACTTGGTTTCGAATTGGAGGATGGTGAGTAAATAATGTAATGGCAATGACGTGAAGAATCTTGGCCTAATTAGAACTACTGACCAGGTTTTTAACTGGAGGAACGGAGGACAATAATTTAAAATCTTATAATTTCGGACCAAGATTTTAACTTGATCGGCCTTCGACATGCAAGGTAGGAATGCTGACCGTCATACCGTGGCCTGGACCAACACGTACTATGTTAGGCATATGAATTGTGATTTGTGTGTGTAAAATACACAGCCATAATGATACAATCAGTCAATACAAACCTCGTTTATTTAAATATTTAAATTTGTTATAATACAGAGATGTGTATTGACTGATTGAATACTTACTGTTAGGCATATAAATTGTAACTTCCGATTTTGCTCTTAAAACGACTTATATAAACATCAGACTAATTCCAACGATGAAAACACCGATTAAAACCTGTAAGTTTCCGCCCTTCAATGATCCGATGATTTATTAGCACATTCGCTGGGACCTTCCACCCACACTTATCCTCGGTCATTTAAATCCAGTGCACTCACGTTGTCTTCCTCATTAACTCCATAAATTCTGGAGTACTACCAAGAAATATTCCACGTCTTCATCAATCACATGTTCCGCATTTTGAACAAATACCATCCTTTTACCACGACACGAGGCTAATTAACTCTGGCGTTGAAGGAGCTTCGTTGCATAATTCACATACAACCCCCTGCCCGCCACACCCGGAAATTTTCTGGCTTCTGTGTCCCATTTTCTGAAGCTGGAGTTCAGAACGGTCCTCAAATATAAAACAGAGGCGATTTAAATTACACACACACGCTTATATTTGCACAAGTAAGCGAATGTGTTTTCAGCACCTTCGAATAAAGCCCTTTGGAAGTAATGATTTACGCTGACATTTCTCATTGTTGTCTTATTGTTTATGCTGGCATAGATCCATCGTCTGGAAATTCGTTTCTTATTTAGGTTACTAGCGAAATACTCGTAAATAATCTTTTACACTCAAATAAGCCTTAGGTAAAAACACGCCATTCTAAAGCTCCTGTTTGTGGATCAGACACACTGTGGTTTACCTTGCAGTGCATTAACACCTGGATCCATGGCTACGCCTGTTCATTAAAAAAAAATAAATGCTGTACATAACACACGCCTGCTGTTGGAAATGTACAACTTCTTCATAACAGCGTATGTAATGGTGGCCAAGGGAGGCACTGAAAAACAGCTAGGTGAAGGTAAAGGTGAAATTCACCCTAGAACAGGCAACGAAGGACCAGATGGGGAGTACACTTTCTTTAACCTCGGCGCTAGATGGGGTGGGTGGTCAACTCCACGCCCCGGCAGCTTTACTCCCGGAAGGACCCGATTCCCATTTATAGGTGGCTCGGTGAGCCCCAGGGCCGGAATGGAAGGGTGCGGAAAAACTCGCGCCCACCGGGATTCGATCCCCACACCATCCAACAGGTCGTTGGACTCGCTATACCGGTCCATAAAAAAAACTAAGAGCCTTCACATTCAAGTTCATGTAGACGTTCGAGTCACGCGATCCTTCTCCTCAGCTACATTAGCGTGGACAGTACAGCTTAAACTCAGACTCGACTCATGTAAAAAAAATGTTGCTTGACCCTTTGACGCCTAACGACGACTACAGTGGTCGTACCGCACCGCTAACCTCTAAATGTTGCATTTTATATATTTATTCAACAAATATAGGTACTGAATATTTTAAACATGGTACATACTGTCCGTTTTTTTCCTCTTCAAAATGCAGTTTGTTTTATAAATCTAACGTATTTGGTTCCTGTTTTATTCACATTTTATATACAGAGTGTGCTAAAATTAAAAAAAATAATTCCGGCGCCAAAAGGTTGCTCGATTTATGTTTTCAGAAGATCCAAACAACATACGTAACTGTCCGCTCGACATCTTTGATAATATGGACACTGAACTCTAATAATAAACAAATTTTATAACACGGGCTATTCTTGGATAATTTCGTAGTAATTCTGCTACTGATCGATAAATTCGATGTTCTGGCGATCGAAGAACCCCACCACAATCATTACCGAAGACCCATTATTTTCGAAAACAATTACACCATAACCCTCGTAATTAACCAAATTGGTGCACAAAATATTGTTTTATAATAAGTTTATTAAACGCCTCTACATGTTTCGAGCACTATGTGCTCATCATCAGGAGGTCAAAATTGTATTATACAGCACCTGGTATCATCACATCTGTAGGTGGCCGTCCGGGTCACAGGTTGAGAGAAGACTTCTCTCAGAGACTTCTCTCAACCTGTGCATCGGATAGCCACCTACAGGTGTGATGATACCAGATGCTGTATGTAGCAGTAAATAAGAAACTGTGCTGTTGTGTGTACTGTATGTGGATATGCTGGTTTAACAAATTCATTAAAGTGGGTGAGATCGAGTCCAACTCCATTTCATGTACAACGAAAAGCTGGATTTCTTAATAGAAACTTAATTCCCATGACTGGATCGCGAAACATGATATGAAAATAGCCCTTATTGCATGGAGTTAGTCACGACTTTGTGCCGTACCGTAACGTTGTTTGTCTGCTTGCAGCTGATCCTGGTACTGAAGAGTGTAGACCGTTACGAGATTACGAACACCAGCGTTATGGTTCAGATCGTCAGTCATGTCTTGGCCTACATGAATTCTTGTGTTAACCCGATCCTGTACGCCTTTCTTTCCGATCACTTCCGTAAGGCCTTCCGCAAAGTCATCAACTGTGGAAATACCCATAACGCTCAGGCAGGTGTTCGTTACCACCACCCATCCACCATACAAGCCCAAGCCAATGGTCGAATTCCCAACAACGAATGTTGCGACAACGACACGAAGAGCACCTTGCTCAAGACAACTCCTCTAAATGGCAGCACTTATTTGTGAGACACAAGGGACACCCACATCGCTGCCACGTCTGTGATGTGAAGGTGCACTACACACAAAGTGCTCGTAACACTTTTATGAAGAAGTACACGAAGTATATTATCATCAGTGACATATAGGTTCCGTTCTATTTTGCCTACAGGTGAACTCATTGCACAAAATTGACAAGTGATCGCTGATACATTTCACTTACAGATTCCGTGGTGCTTATGAATAAATAACACTTACCGACTTCATCGTCGCCTACGTGGAGGTATTAGAAGCCATAATCTGTTCCTAATTAAAGTTTCATTTTCCCACGAACGTCTGAAATGTGCTAAATAATATTAACAGGCGTTTGTTTCAATAAAGACAAGCGAATTATTTTCTGAATACATCTCCTTCAACTATATATGTGTGTGTATATATATATATGGCTACTGTGGAAACTTTCGCTGTCCTTCTGAATTCATATCACAAGAAAATACGAAAAATATAATCTGTAATAATTTTAAACAGCTGCTTTATGGTGCTCAAATAGTTGTGACAAAGATGTGTGTAATCAATTAAATTTTGTAATGTACAGTCCTATTGATTGTAACGATATTCGGTGACATATTCATAGGCAGGACTTCATTAACACCTTGTGCTAACGGAACACAATGAACTAGACAACTGGAACTTGTGTTGTTGTGTAGCGGATATAAAAAGAAACTTCGTGCACGCTGTGGAGTGACTGTGCTAAATGTATTCCACTATCATTTGTGGCACCAAATGTTATACAAATAGATTGCAGAAATAGTAATGGAATGAGAAATAAAAGTGTGTAACTGATGAAAAAGTGATCTAATACTGATATATTACACTTAATCGGATTCAGTGAATCAGACATCTAGGACTGACGTGTGTTGAGCTGGTGAGCAATACTCTATTTATAATATTCGTATAGAAATTCCATTTTACGACGGCCATATAGTAGTGAACAAACTGTGTACAGTATTGATCGGTTACTTTAGACTAAAGTATATCCAACAACGACCAAAGAACGCCATAAAAAGTCTGCGTATTTAATCACCGAAAGGGTACAGACGCACGTACGAGATGGCTTACGCCCTACCTGCTTTAGGACAAAACTGTGTACTTCACGTAAAAACGTAATATAATTGATTATGGTTTATATTAATGGCTTCTTACACATGATGCAAGGCATAAGTTCGAAAACTTCAATTTCCCTGCAAGTGACGAGGTAGTGATATTTATGGCTAAACCGTCTATGGTCGTCGAAGTTGCAACATCCTGCTTCCTGGTGGATGCCGAGGTAGGTCACTCTTTGAATGTTATATGTGTGCATTACACTAATGTATCCTCTGGCTGCAAAACAATTATGATGACTTCAAATTATGTATTTGACAAGACATTATATTGTCTCAGACTATATAAGCGTAATGCTGTCTGATGACATCATAAGAAGTATGGAAAAGGAATTTTATGGTAGCAGTCTTCTGCCAGCTTTATCATCACAAACTCATTTATTTATTGTGACTTTAGAAAAAACATTTAAAGCATGTGGGCATGTGATACTGCAGGCTTGTGCTGCGGTGTTGTTCAGGCTTGCGATTTTCTTGGATGTTAAGCTGCTTGGGTTCGTAGTTGGTTTCCTAAATTTCGGGACAATTTGTCAGCCCCATCTCTCAAATTCAAGCTTGACCCTCGAACATGAGACACAAATTGTCCCTCAGCATAACATTCAAGAAGACAGAAGGCCTCAAATGCGTATAGTTTGAAAGAGCCTCCAAACTTTGCAATTACCCTGCACTCAGCCCCAGGTCCACACTCACAGTATTGTACTATTATGGTAGGTTCTGTGATTGAAATTTACTTTACGAGGATCAAATACACTTATTTGTTATTTAGATTTGATTTTTCATTAATCCATGTTTTCTGTCCTCCTTATTTCGTTATTATCGTCATTATTTCTACTATAACTAAGGAGAGAATTGCTTGCCATTTTGCAATTAAGAATATTTTATCATCTAACCTGCCAAGTACGACCTAAAATTAAATTAATATCCAGTACTGTACAATGTGAGAAATCTCGTCTCTTATGCAAGGGAAGGATGCGAACTAAGGATGTATGCAATTGTATGGAGTGGTGAGCACGGATCGTGTAAAGGAACATAATACGTTTGGGCTCTATACTTTAGACCGTTGAAGCAAATCACACAATTTTTTTGTAACACAGATTTTTCTCCAAACATTGGGAAAATCAGATGAAGAAGAAAGGCAATGAGATAAGCTCGGTATATGGCAGGATGTGTAAAATAAAAAAAGTATGTCAAAATTTTAGCGGAGAACTTGAAACGAAGAGACTACTTCGAAGTCCTAAGTGCACATACAGTGAAACTTGCCTGTAACAGAATAGCAAGGGACTGAAACTTTTGTTTCCATTGCCGGCAGGTTCCGTTTGACGAAGGTACTTGTCGTTTGGTTCTTCGGGACTCTAGATCCCCGGAAATGTGAACTTTTTACTGTTAAAGACTGGTTTCCTTTATGCCCAGGTTCCGTTTAATACAGGTTTCACTGTAGAATGATGGTGGGAAGAGTACCGAGTTGAATTTTACTTAAACAGTCTAACGAGGAGATTGAAGTTAACTGGCTAAGTGTAACGCTGTTCGGAATACGACAACGGGACACTTATTTCACAATAAGAGGGCTTCCTGACTGTCTACGTCTGAAAAGGACAACTGTTCTTAGTATTGGTTCGTCAGCTGTGCGATAAAAACACGCTGAACTTTAAAAAGGTAAAGCACGTATATCTTATGAATGCAGCTGTGTCTCCACAGTGCATTCATGTCAACTCTATTAAGAAACAACAACTTAACTGCTTCATTTGATATACTTTACGACTTTGAGGCGTCTGTACCTGCTCAGAGGCACACCCCGCCACCTAATCAAAAGGTACTGGGGTTATTTCCCAGACAGTAAATCGCACAGGGAGTCAGTATTACTGATAACGCGTGAAGCTATGCCTCCAGGAACCCCTACGTGTATGCCTTGGAAAAATATTGCGGCAATGGACACTAAGTAAACTACAGTAACAACACCCTGTATTGTAGGAGGCTACCTCCTTTACGTGCGTCAGATACTTTACTCCACTGTCACCTTCATTTTGGTGGTGGCGTTAATGAATATCACTTTTTCGGAGACATTTCGTGAATTTTTCTCGTTTAACTTTTGATATCTCTACCTGAACATATCCCGTTGTTGATAAGGTGCATAAGAACATGTTTATGCACATTTTTTAATATTTTTTTTATTTGCTAAGAATGTGATAGCCATTCATAGGCACATCGGCACTTTATTTTGAGTCGCCGTCTGCTGACCAAACATCGGCACAGATATGTAGAAATTGCACAGCGCAGTTCCCCAGTTGTCTCTGTAGATCCTTCCCGTTGCCAGAACATTGCAACATCTGTTTTTGTTACCATTCGGTATTAATTACCAGACATCTGTACTTCATATCTTTTGAAAACAGCCAACAGAAGCACTCTTTGTACTGTTCCGTTGTTTAAAATGTGCTCTTACTTATTCCTCCTCCGTGAACAAGACTGGGAAGAACGTGCAGACCACGTACCATAAAACCCAGCGCCACATTCGCATGCCTAATTAGAATAATGATTCCCTTCAAAAATAATATTGGAATTTTTCCACAATAAAAAAAATTAAAGCTTCCACAAATCTCTACCCGACTGCACGGTGTTATATTCATCAATCGAATAATCTGCATAGTCACAGCTGTGATAATCTCAAATCTCACACTAGTACAGTTGTTTTATTTTAACACTGATGATATAATAATATTATTATGTTTTAACAGTAATAGGTAAATTGTATATTAACATTAGGAAAACCAACTCTAGGCCTACATACTTGGTAATGCTGCAGAATCTGAAGTGTAACACAGTTCGGTTAAAAGAATGCAAAAATATAGAAGTCCCTTAATATTGGGAGCCGCGATACGTTTGCCTTGAGTTGTTTACAAAACAAAATAAGTTCCACAAAAATTGAAAACTACCGGTCTAGAACGTTCGAGTACAAACAAAAGAAGGTCACTGACGTAGCTCCAGGCAATTGCTAGGACCGAAGTCCGCCAGACAGTGGTCTGGCCATTTCGTCCTTATTTCGAATGGATGTTTTCCTCAATCAGGAATGTCACAGTCGAACCCCAACAATTTACATGGGCAGGCACTACACTATTCTTCAACAGCAAGCCCGCACAAGTCGGAGAGTGGCAAGGACCATATTTTCCAAAGAAAAAAGCTGTTGGTCACAACGGTACATTTCGGAAGGGGGGGGGGGGGGGGGGGGGGGGGGGGGTTTTTTTTTTTTAATTTTTTTTTTTTTTTTTTTTTTATTTTTT
>Ga0123355_10002224_pt1 | contig 27391 bp, 25 predicted proteins | sample TergutEmb28metaG_3_FD_89872 | JGI IMG/M metagenome (GOLD analysis project Ga0123355, IMG submission 89872) | Embiratermes neotenicus P1 segment gut microbial communities from Petit-Saut dam, French Guiana - Emb289 P1 | ecosystem: Host-associated > Arthropoda: Insects > Digestive system > Gut ... | reverse complement strand
CAACAATTCCTCCAGCATTACAATACACATAAAAATGCCTATAATCGCCACTACTAAGTTTGCCTCTACGACTAACGAAAACATTGGGAATAAAAAACACAGCGTAGCACCAAGTTTATGCCCATAAGAGTGAGACATAACGACACTTCCATATTTGTGGAGCGTAAAAGCAACAATAACCGCTTTGAATAATAATATTCCCAGCACTAACCACAATGCCCAAGTACCAACACCTACTGCAGGTGCTACTGATATAAAAATACAAGCTACGAGAACATGATCAGCGACTGCATCAATCGTTGCCCCCAGTCTAGATTGAGCATTTAATTTTCTTGCAGCTAAACCATCAAACATGTCGGTTAAGCACGCCACAATATAAATTAGCATAAAAAACAGAGTAAATGGCTCTAACAGAAGTAGGCTTATCGCCAATAAAATACGCGACACTGATAAGACATTAGGTGCTTGTTTCATATAAACATCCGCTCCTTATAGATCTATTCAACTATACCCTGTATTAACCTGTAGTGTAGCAGATGCTGCCTTATTGCTATACTGGATTATGGCATTTCGTTATATCCGCGTTGATATAAATTTTAGCACGTACCACACTCTAAGTGGTACATAGGTATGCCCTCTAAATATTTCCATCCAATGGCGACAATTTCTTATGTAGGACGCAATGATGAAAATTGCCTATACAATAGGCACAGCACCTGTAACCGGGCTATCGTTGGCTCAATCCTTTTTGTTTTAATAACACATAGGGTATAATAACAACACTGAGTCAGATCTGTACTTGAAAGGAGAAAAACATGTCAGTAGCTGCAAAAATAAACATACCAGAAAGCATACTACTATCACTAAGAGAGCCTGTGGAAGCAATAGGGCTAGAGATGAAAAGAGCCTTAGCCATGCGCTATTATACCGAGAAAAGACTATCTTTAGGGCAATGCTCCGAGCTTGCCGAAATGAACGAAAAGTCATTCATCCAATATTTGTCGAAATATAAAGTATCCATATTCAACTTCGACTCAGAAAGTGAGTTGATGGAGGATGTATACAATGCCTAGTGCCGTAGTTAATTCAACACCCTTGATATCTTTGCATGATATTGGCAAGCTAGATATATTGAGCAAAATGTATGACGCTGTATATATTCCATATGGTGTATATGAGGAAGTATGCATTGACGGCGATATTGCAAAAGATGCACTACTTTGTTTTCACAACTTTTCAATTAAAAACATCACTAATGTTGATGCTAAGAGATACTTCAAAACTGCCTTACATAAGGGTGAAGTAGAAGTCATGATATTAGCAGATGAGCTAAAAGCCGATATATGTATTATCGATGATAAATTAGCTCGCGAATATGCCAAACATCTCGGGTTACAACTTACCGGCACTTTGGGCTTATTGGTAAAAGCAAAAGAGCGTGGGTTTCTGGAATCAGTTACGCGACTCATGGATTTATTGATACAGAACGAAATATACATCAGCAAAACCTTGTATGAGAATATACGAAAATTAGCAAATGAGTAATCATGATGAATAATTAGAGCTCGCATCATCATACATTCTGAAGCGTGAGAATGATGAAAACCCATATCAAGAGCAACAAAATCGCTATTGAAGACTTTTACAAGTATGCTATTATAGAACGTGAAGAGACATATGAGATAATTAAAACATGAGTGAAACAACAATCGAACAGTCCATGATTAATACCATAAAACCAATAAACATAAAAGGGAGACGATAAGATGAATCAAAACCCTCCACCCCGCGGCCCAGACAATCCTTACTACGGCGCCGACGGCAAAGAACATCAAAGCACATTAAACCCCAACCCCATGCAAAACCAGCAGGGCCATTACCCCACACCACAACCGGGAGTACCGCCACACGGCCCAAGTGGCCCCGTTCATGGAGGCCCCGGTCCCGCAGGCGGATACCCGCCCCCTGTCCCGCCAGGGTTTGGGCACCCACCAGGCCCCGGCCATTATCCTCCTTACCCGCCAGGATACGGCGTTAACCCTCATGATACTACGGTTATGTCAACCAAGGACTGGCTGCTTACGCTACTCATCTGCGTCATACCCTGCGTTAACATAATCATGCTGTTTGTATGGGCCTTTTCCGGCTCCGGCAACCACAATAGGCGCAATTATTCCCGGGCGTATCTTATACTTATCGCTATCGTGATTGGGTTATATTTTATGTTTTGGATTTTTGTCGGCGGTATGCTTTTTAACTGGACAAGGTGGATGTGGTAAACAAATGTTTAAAAACTGCTTCAAATATGAAAATCGCTGCATGGGATTAAAACCCGGCAGCGATTTTTTATATACTAGGAAACTGCTTCGCAGTTCCCGTAGGCAAGAGTTGGAGCAAAAGCGGCTATGCCGCTTTTTCATTCCAAAGCAAAGGAATAATAGATGTAGTAACTGGAAATAACAATAAGAGACAATCATGACCCGCAGCGCCCCATTTAAAAGGAGAGAGTACATGAATAAAAAAACCATGAAAGTAATGGACGGCAACGAAGCCGCCGCGTATGTTTCCTACGCCTTTACAGAGGTTGCCGCAATCTACCCCATCACCCCTTCATCCAATATGGCTGAGTTTTGCGATGAGTGGGCCGCTAACGGCAAGACAAATATCTTTGACCAGCCCCTGCAAGTAGTAGAAATGCAATCGGAAGCGGGGGCCGCCGGCACCATGCATGGCTCTTTGCAAGCGGGGGCGCTTACTACTTCGTACACCGCCAGCCAAGGGCTTCTGTTGATGATCCCAAGCATGTTTAAAATGGCAGGGGAGCTGTTGCCTGGCGTACTACATGTGAGCGCAAGGGCTGTAGCCAGCCAGGCACTTTCTATATTTGGGGATCATTCCGATGTTATGGCATGCCGCCAAACAGGCTTTGCTATGCTTGCATCCTCAAGTGTGCAACAGGTTATGCACCTCGCACCCGTGGCCCATTTGGCCGCAATAAAAGGACGCGTACCGTTTTTGCATTTCTTTGACGGCTTCCGCACATCTCATGAAGCACAAAAAATCGAAGTCCTGGAATATGACGAATTTAACAAACTGGTAGACCACGAGGCTATCGCCACTTTCCGCGCCAATGCCCTTAACCCAGAGCATCCTGTACTACGTGGCACAGCCCAAAACCCGGATATCTTCTTCCAAGCCAGGGAGGCAAGCAACCTCTTCTACCAAGCTATCCCGGCCGTTGTAGAAGAATATATGAATGCCATAAACAAACTAACCGGCCGCAACTACGGCTTGTTTAACTATCACGGCGCTCCCGATGCCGAGCGCGTGATTATAGCAATGGGTTCCGCCTGCGAAGCCATAGAGGAAACGGTTGACTACTTGAATGCCAAAGGCGAAAAAGTGGGCCTTGTAACCGTTCACCTATATCGCCCATTCTCAGCGGAGCATTTCTTGCGCGTATTGCCTAAATCCGCTAAAAAAATAGCGGTGCTTGACCGCACAAAAGAGCCCGGCTCTCTGGGCGAACCACTATACCAAGATGTCTGCACCGTTTTTATGGAAAAAGGCGGTGAAATGCCTCTGATTATAGGCGGGCGTTACGGCCTTGGCTCTAAGGATGTTTTCCCATCTCAAATCGCCGCAGTATTCGCGCATTTGGATCAAGCCAAACCCATGAACCACTTTACTGTAGGTATCAACGATGATGTTTCCAATACAACTATAGCGGCTGGCAGCTATCTGGATCTTGTGCCCGAAAGCACCTATTCCGCTAAGTTCTGGGGTATTGGCTCGGACGGAACGGTTGGCGCAAACAAAAATTCTATTAAAATTATCGGCGATAACACCGACATGTACACCCAAGCGTACTTCTCATACGACTCCAAAAAATCCGGCGGGATAACCCAAAGCCATTTGCGCTTTGGCCGGGAGCCAATCCGCTCTACGTACTTGGTCAAAGCCGCCAATTTTGTGGCGTGCCACAACCCATCTTATGTAGACAAATATGATATGCTAAGCGACCTAAAGCCCGGCGGCACATTCTTACTCAACTGCTCGTGGAGTGACGCGGAACTTGACGATAAACTACCTGCCGCTATGAGGCGCGAGCTTGCAAACAAGAACGTGAAGCTGTATGCCATAGACGCCACAACAATAGCCTCCAAAATCGGCCTTGGCCGCCGCATAAACTCTGTACTACAGGCAGCGTTCTTTAAACTGACGGGCATCATCCCAATAGATAGTGCCGTAAAGCATATGAAAGACGCCATACAATCGACCTATGGCCGCCTTGGCGAAAAAATCGTTAATATGAACTACGAATCCATTGACGCCGGTGTAAAGGAAGTGCGAGAGGTAAAAGTCCCGGCAAGCTGGGCTAATGCAAAAGATACCTCAAACCCAGACAATAGCAAATTACCGCCTTTCGTACGTGACTTCGCAATGCCTATCAATGCCCTAAAAGGCGAGACCATACCCGTATCCGCCTTCAAGGGTCGTGAGGATGGTACCTTCGAGCAAGGCACATCCGCTTACGAAAAGCGCGGCGTAGCCGTAGATATACCCAAATGGATACCAGAAAATTGCATACAGTGTAATCGTTGTTCTTATGTATGTCCTCACGCCACAATCAGGCCTTTCTTGCTCACGGAAGCGGAAGCAAAGACCAGCGGCATGGAAACCAAGACCTGCGCTGTCAAAGGCGCAAATCAATATCAATACCGCATGCAAGTGTCGCCTTTGGACTGCTACGGTTGCGGCGTATGCGCGGTCGAGTGCCCTACAAAGAAAAAAGCATTGGAAATGGAACCCTTCGAAACCGGCATGCCAAAGCAGGTAAGCAACTGGAATTACTGTATATCTCTTGATCACAAACTCAACCCAGACGACAAAACCACTGTGCGAGGCAGCCAGTTTGAACTGCCACTGCTCGAGTTTTCCGGAGCATGCGCAGGTTGTGGAGAGACCCCGTACACCAAGCTAATCACTCAACTTTATGGCGACCGCTTGTATATAGGCAACGCCACAGGCTGCTCCTCTATCTGGGGCGGCAGCGCGCCTTCAACCCCTTATACCAAAAACGCAAAGGGCCAAGGCCCCGCATGGGCAAACTCCTTATTCGAAGACACGGCAGAATTTACGTTGGGCTTCCAACTAGCTATCAAACAGCGCCGTAGCAAACTGGCAGAAACAATGGAAAAACTGCTAACGATGCCTCTCCCCGCAGAATGGGGCTACAAGGAAGCGATTAATGAATGGCTGGAAAATTTCAATTGTGGTGATGGCTCAAAAGCGGCATCCGAGAAGATACGGGCCGCTAATTCCAAAGCAATAAAGGAATGCGGCACCTGCGGTTGCGAAGCCGACGCGCTATACAAACACATCGCAAGCGAAGATGACATGTTAGTCAAAAAATCCGTATGGGCATTTGGCGGAGACGGATGGGCCTACGATATAGGCTACGGCGGCCTGGATCATGTAATAGCCTCTGGCGAAGATGTAAATCTGCTTGTAATGGACACAGAGGTCTACTCCAACACAGGCGGTCAGTCCTCAAAAGCCTCACCGGCCGCATCTGTGGCAAAGTTCACCACATCCGGTAAAAAAGTGGGCAAGAAAGATCTGGGCCAAATGGCAATAGCATATGGCACGGTATATGTAGCCCAGATAGCTATGGGAGCGGATTATAACCAGACCATTAAAGCTATCCAGGAGGCAGAAGCCTTCCCCGGCCCGTCGGTTGTAATAGCCTACGCCACCTGTATTAACCACGGTATAAAGGGCGGCATGGCCAACTCACAAGCCCAAATGAAAAATGCGGTCGACGCCGGTTATTGGCATCTTTACCGCTATAACCCACTCTTGGCCGACGAAGGTAAAAACCCATTTATCATGGATTCCAAAGACCCGACCACAAGCTTCGCAGACTATATCCGTAGCGAGGCTAGGTATACCACCCTCGAGCGCCAGTTCCCAGATCTTGCAGGCAAACTGTTTGCTATCTGCGAAGAAGACGCAAAGCGAAGACTTGCGGCTTATAAGCGGCTGGCAAAAGGCTAATCAAAGATAAACCTTATATCAATATAAAAAGGCGCTCCAGCACAGGAACGCCTTTTTGTTCGTATGAAGCTTATTTAGACCTCTTATTTCTAAGCTGCGTTATAAACTCTTCGTAGCTTGGCAATGTCACACCCTCTACGCTCGCGGCCTGCACTACAATGGTATAGGCTTCTTCTACGGTTTCTGCGCGCCCTATAGCTTCTGCAATCAAAGTGAGTATTACTTTTGTCTCGTATGCCATTGCGCATCCTCCTTCCCGCGATTTATGATATTATAACCTTTCTTAGGTTTCATACGCAAGATATATAAAGGCTACCTCGTTTAACGAAACACTGTTAATACTCTGCGGCGCCCAAACGCGCATCTTCAATACCTTCCAAATCAAGCTCAGAGGGGGACACCATATCATTACGCATAGTGCTAATAGACGTTACTTGCATTGTTAACATACATATAGATATCCCGGCAACACGCCCGGTGTTGTCTGTGACCATAAAATTAGCACGTCCGGGGACTATAATAATATTGCCACTATCGTCCAGCGCAAAATCTGTAAAGGCGCGCAACAGTTCTACATCAACAACTGTAGTGCTAGCAAATTGCCTTTGACCATAATAGCTTGCAACCCGTACAAGTTCATTTTTTTCTTCATTGTCAAGGTTAACATCACCAAAACGCGCTATATCGATATTTTGCTCCATTGCCGCTTGCCTGATAGCCAAAGTTTCTTCGCTTGTACGCCCTCTCATCTCGGCTGCACGATGCGCGATATCAATCCATTCGCCAGTTACTGCATCTATGATAAAGTAAAAATCTTCAGGAATGAATTCAAAATACTGCCCTAAATCTACAAAACTTCTGTCATTTTTATGAGCGTACCATCCCTCGGAACCCTCTGGGTTTTCGCGCAGGAAATTTTCAATTAATTCGCCCTGGGCGGCCCTTCTTTCAAGGGTATTCCTATTGTTAACGGATACATATCCTCTCCAGAAAGACCTGGTAGAAAATACACCCCGGTCCATGAAGTCAACCTCGACATACATGCCGTCTATACATACGCCAAAGATATTGTAAATGTACTTGGCGCCAATTTCGGCAACTTCCTCGGGAGAAAGAGCCAGCGGATTAATCTCTCCCATGCTTAAGTCGATAACCGCCATGTTTCTAGCCTGGTTTCCCGGCGTAGGCAAATTACTTTCTGGGACGCTTACATACACTGGCAGGGATATAGTTGCTTCCTGGCTAGTTGCTGCCCCAAATACCAGATGATTGGCCGTTAGTAGCAGTACACCAAACATCCCAACCGCCACAAGCGATGCTATCGCGACTTTTAAAAATTCCTTGATACTTGCTGATTTCATGTGATCAGTTCCTTTCGGTCAAATTATTATTTTGTTTTGTGTGGCCTCACAAGAAACATGATAAACCGGAACTGTTATAAAGTTATTTCGCGATTATTATGGAGATGTAAATATTATTTTCACGGATGTCCCGCGGCCAAGCTGAGAGGTTATAGTCATCTTAGCTCCATGTACATCCACTATTTGCTTGCACAGTGCAAGCCCAAGCCCTACTCCGCCAATGTCACGACTGCGGGACTTGTCTACCCTAAAAAACGGCTCGATTACCTTATCCAACATATTCGTGGCAATACCGCAGCCATTATCGGATACGGTTAAAGACACGATGTCATCTTCTTTATCGGCTACCACAAATATTTCACCTTTCCCGGCGTCACATGCTTTGATTGCGTTTCTGCATAAATTAAGCAGCAAAGTCTTTATTAAGTCCTGCTGCCCCGGCAGGCTATATACAAAAGGCTGACAGTGCAACCGGGCCTCATGTTCTGCCAGTGGCCTCTCCAGGCTCATTTTAATATCGTCAAAAAGCTCGGGCACATAAATTGGAGAAATACTGGGTTGAAAATCTCGTAAAGTTGCCATTTCTAAAAGAGAGTTGGCTACGATCTTCATATGCTCTGCTTCGGATATAATGTACCCAGCGGATTCGATTAACTCTGCTTCATTTACATTTGCCTTTTGCAAGTACTCCGCGTAACCGTAAATCGAAGTAAGGGGTGTCCGTATTTCATGAGCAAAATTATCTACAAACTGCTGCTTTTTAACTGCCTCATCCTCCAACAATGATATCTGATTCTCTATTTGAGCCGCCATTTTGTTAAATGCTGTAGCCATAGAGGCGAGTTCGTTTTTCCCACTAACAGCTATCCTCTCGCTATACTGCCCATCCGCAATCTGTAACGACGCGTTAGCTACAATTTCCAAAGGCTTGAAGATTTTAAATAAAATTAGATATAAAAAAATAGCCGCAACCAACGAAACTGCAATAGAAACAACCCATAATACCCGCTGTGTCTGCTGCATACCCGTGATACTAGCCGTAATATCCAAAAAATATGACAATTGATAAAATCCAAACGGGTACGGAAGTACCCCAACAACAGAAATATAATGTATCCCATTATCCCGGGAAAACGTGACTAAAGCGTCTCGACCGTTCTGATCATATAGTGTACGATCCAAACCAAGTCTGATACTATTCCTGCGATAAAAGAGTACATACCCATCAAACACTTGGTCAACAGCTGTATGAAAATCCTCACCCAAGCCAAATCTATCATATCTTGCCGCAATATCTCTAAACAATGAATCCGAAATTGACTCATACTCCCTGGCACTTTTATCTCGTAGCATGTCCACTGTGCTATTTGCTAAATAAGCAGAAACAATGCCGACGCTTACAAACAATATACATAGAAAAAGCATGTAAGCAGCCAAATAAGTCTTAAGCCTCATGCCTTAATTCATACCTCCTTCGGAAGCCGAAAATTGCTGTTGATATGAAACCCCACTATGCGGATGTTTCATACTAGCCTCTAGGCGGTACCCAAGCTTGTACACCGTCTTGATAATCTTTTCCCACCCCAATTTTTTGCGGATATTATGAATATGAACATCAACTGTGCGAGTATCGCCTCCATAATCATAGCCCCAAGCAATTTCCAGCAACTTATCACGCGAGAGGGCTATGTTACGGTTATTAATCAGCGCCTCTATGAGCGCAAACTCCTGCGGAGTAAAATCCACCATGTCTTCTTTGTAAAAAGCCTGCCGCCCGGCCATATCCACAGTAACATCGCCCAACTTGAAAGATTTTTCAGATTTTTGGGTACGCCTTAGTACGGTTTCTATCCGCGCGGTAAGCTCCAGCATGTCGAAGGGCTTAACAATATAGTCGTCCGCCCCTGACTTAAGGCCCATAACCCGGTCATGCACAGCTCCGCGTGCGGTTAAAAAAATAACAGGAACCTCATCCTGTACATCCTGGATTATTTCAAAACCATCTCGCCCCGGTAAGTTTATATCTAATAGAATAAGGTCAAATTTAGTTTTCTCGACTGCATCACAAACCACGTCGCCGTCATATACCTGTATGCATTTATGCCCTACTAGCTCAAGATTTTTCTTGATTAGATTGTTGATGGGTCTGTCGTCTTCTACGATTAAGATTTTTGCCACTTTAATCACCTTCATGGATACTTTTACTGTTATGATATCATGAAAATGTTATGGAGATGTTATGTATCTCGTAGGGTATATGTTGTAAAGGGCAGATATCCCGTGTCAGGAAATCTGCCCTTTACTTAATGCGACCAAATTTTATTCTTAGTAGAACGCGCGGCATGTTTGCTGTGTACAAGTCGCCCCTGTTCATGTGGAAGCGATAATATATTATCTAATCCACATAAATTTGACAGGCTCTTTGCCTTCAATCACATCAAACTCATGATGATCCGATGTTAGTAATATACCCTCTGTAACTTTGGTCTGTGCCAGAGCAAATGAATCAGCTAGAGAAATCCGATATATTGCCTTTAATCGTCCTGCTTCTGTTAAAATAACTTTATTGATATCGCTTACAACGCTTACTACGGATGCTTCAACATGAGCAATCATACTATCAGCGGTTTTCTTGTTATATGCTCGATAGAAGTCATAGTATACTTCCAGTAAATTTACTACATTCATAACAATTTTAGCATCACCAGTATTGGCATCCCTGTAGACGGAAGCTACTTTTTCGGCACCATCCTCATACGAGAGAAGCGCAATTAGGGCGCAGGCATCCAATACATATGTTGTACTCATAGTTCTTCCAACACCTTATCTTCCTGGCTCCACACGAAATGTTTTTCAACTGTGAGCTTACCATCGGAATACAAACCCAATAATGGGCAATCACTTGATGTTATTTTTTCTTTGATGGGTATCAAGTGCACCTCACCTCTATACTCACGTACTTTTACTTTTTCTGAACTAATGAGCCTGAATATCGGTTCCGGCAATGTTCTTGCTTGTAAAACCATTTCAGTCATATATACGAACTCCTTCTATTACATAGTTGTTTGCTCTAGTTATTTGAATTATATCATGGAAACACAGGAATATGAAACGACCGTGACCTTTCAGGCCTTAACTTATATCTTATGCGCACAAACAACAAGGGAGCCTTTCGGCTCCCTCGTCGTTTCATCATTAGTATACGGTTATAAATCCTTAGTACAAAGTTGATAATTAGTTAGAGTTAAGACTAGTTAGCAGAAATAACTGCGCTTTGTCCTTGTCTCACGAGGGTGTAGAACTCAGAATATCCAAACACATTGAACATAAAGCGCAATGGCAGATAGATGGTTCCAGCTTCGTGAAGTGGGCGAACTGTGCCGTAAGGCCCGGTTAACCCGTCAGCCATCATAGCGATGTCAACATCAGTTGGGATGCCGTCGGTTACGATTGTAGCCCTGTTAGAGTCAGGAGATACAGAAACAACAACGGATTGACCAAAGTAGTTGAAGCCAGAGATGGTAGCAACGCGTGAAGCCCAAGTGATGTTGGCTTCGTCAATGCCTGCTGCAAGAGCAAATGCACGCATTGATACGAATCCGCCTTCATGTTGCATGCCTGGAAGCCTGCGCCATATGATTGGGTTTGCTACGCCGCGGAAGTTAACGCCGGTGGTGAAGGTTACGCCGTTAAGTGATAGCGCACGGTTGTCACCAAAGCCTTCTTCCTGTAGGGTTTCGATGATTTCTACATAGTAAGGAGGATTGAGGAAACCACCAAGAGCTTGACTATGATATACACCAGAGCCAACTACGCCAACATGGTTTTCTGCAATAGCAGGGCCGGTTACTATCAAATAGTAAGCGTCGCCATGATATACGTGGCCGAATAGTGTAATACCGTCAAAGGTGATTGTACCTGGGTTACCCTCTGTTGATTCGCTTGTTACTTCTACGATAATACCAGCATGGGTTTGGAAAGCCATGTTAGCTTGGGTAACTTGCCTTACTGTCAGGCCTAAGCCACTTGCAGCATCGGTTAATACAGTACCACGGCTAATTGCCAGTGGGTGACCAATACCGTAACGAGGAGCTACTTGAACCCAGAGACGTGTGCCCATTTGCAGCATACCGCCTTCGGTTTCGGTTACTTGGATTGCACCAGCGTTGGCATGGTAGATGTTTTGCTCGTGACCGATAAGGTCAACAAGAATTGGATCACCAATGTGCCTGATGGTTACAGGGTCGAACACTTCGGCTACAGATATGCTGTTAGCACGTTCGTCGAGGTTGTTAACACCAGGGCCGGTTACTGTTACAACCATTTCATCAAGGCCTCTGCCGGCAGAACCAGCTTCAACACTTACGAAGAAACGGACTTCAAGACGTACGGTTGTGTTACGGGTTGGTGTGCGGAGTGCTTGACGCAGATATTCATCTAATTCATCTTCGGTTGCGTCGTATGCAGGCCAGCTTTCACCATGAACTTGAGCTCTGATGTTTCTCCTGAGCCTTACAGTATTATCGTCAAGGAAGTTAACGTTAACACCTGGGTTTTCATGTGCGTAAGGACGGCTTACGCTGGTCCAACCAGCATTGTCGGCAGGCATGGTTGTGCCTGTGTAATAACGCCATTGGAAACCAGTCAAAGTAAAGCCTTCGGGTACAGTGAAGTCAACATAACGGCCAAGAGACATATCAAGGGCGTTGTTAACATTCTCTTGAAGACGCAGGACTGCACTTCTACCGGTGGTTGGACGACCTGGATTGAGGTCACCAGCGGAGCTAGCATGCTGTGCAGGCGCCCATGGGAATGTGCCTTCTTCGATAAATGTTGGCCTGTGTGAGCCCCAACCAATTGCATAACCCGAACGCAATTCTGGCAAGTCGCCAATTGTTTCAAGGGTAATAGCTGGGATTACACGACGGGCTACCAAAAGATCTTCTGTGTGTGTGCCAGACCTGAATGCTCTCCATGCACCGTGGGCGTAAGGTATATCAGGTGCGCCAGACCATGGGTTTGCTGGGAAACCAACGCGGTTTGCACCGGTTGTTCCGGCAACTGGGCCTAACTGGAATGGCATTCCGCCAAAGCCCACACGTACGTTAACATATAAGTCACCTGTACGGGCAGTTCCACCATGAGGAACAAGCTCAAGACCTCTGATTGACAGTCTTCCGAGCTGGCCAACCAAGTGAGGTACTGTGGTTCTTTCAATTCCGTTAAACCTGATAATAAGCTCTTCGCGGTTGGTTCCAATTTGGAACACATGCGTTGTATAGGCACCAGGGATTAATATGCCATAAGGATCAACAACTTCAAATCTGTCGTCATCCCAATCCCATACATATCCGGCTGGGCCTAACAAGCGAATCATAAGAGGTTGTTGGCCTGTAGCTTGTGCTCTACCAGGTGCTTCTTGAGAAGCGGGGCGTTGAACGACGCCATCTACAGTTAGTAAACCATGCGCTACTGGGAAGTGTGGATCTTGTGGGCGGCCTACTATAGCGCCTACTACACTTTCCCTAACTTCGATATGATCGAGTACAGCTTCCCATTCAAATACAACTGGGTCTGGGCCGTTGTAAACGATGCCAATACCGGTCGTGTCAATATTCATGAGGTTGCCGCGTGCCAAGATCGTGGTACCAGATGCATGGCCCAAACGTGCATACAGTCTGTCTGCCGCTGTATTTACACGAATCGGGAATGGAAGCTGAATGGTGATTGAACCTGCGGTTAGACCTTCAAGGCCAGCAGGTGACAGCCACAACATTGCAGATTGATGACCTGTAAGCCACATATCTCCTGTAAGTGACCCGCCGGCAGCAGCTGCAGGCAAGATTACATTGGTCACAGGGAGATACAAAGTTGGGCTTGTTCCTGGTCCATGATAACGTGTAGGAACATTGAAGCTTGTCAACAACGGTGGGGTTACCTGTGGGTTAGGCAAGGGCTCGCCAGGCCTTGGAAGAGCTACAGAACCAGGGCTTACAAAACGTAAGTTGGTCGCGTTACCTCCTACCAAGTTAAGCGCAATGCCGAAGTACGCTGGATCCGCTGTACCTACACCTAGATATTGTGATATAAGACCAACATCAACAGTGATTGAGTAAACCCTACCGGGTGAGTCTGCGCGAGTCCCTGTGGGCGCGGACGCAGGCGAGCTGACTGAGCCCGCAAAACCAGGCGCTGGGTCATTCGCAAATACATTTGCTGGTACTAATGAAAGAACCATGATAAGTGCCAGCAGTAAAGCTAATTTTCTTTTCATACTTTCTCCTTTCCGGTTTTCGAAGTGCGTAACCGTTACGCATTTATCCGTTTCTGTCTTGCTAAGTTGCCTATTTGCTAAGTGCCTGCCTAGGTGTTTATCCTTAGTATTTTGTGTTATGCCTTTAAGTTAGGCATTCACTTTTGCAGAGCATCTTAACTCATGAAACGACGGTACTTTGGCCTTGTTCCGTCATATTACAGCTTTTTATCATTTGTAATAATTACGTAACATTTGCTATTTAGCTGTAGACACAAGTTAGCCGTTTCCCGCAAAAACCAGTACCTCCTTTCCTTTCTGCGGTTAATACCGCTTATGATGGTAGTATAGCACCGGGGAATAATACAGGGCAACGCTGTTTTGTTAATGTTATAAATTTGTAACATTAGCTTAACATCATTTAACGTGGCGTTTTCCATCCTTAGCTGCATGTAACTAGGCATGTCTGCCCAGATATATGCACTTGTGGGATTGTTATCTCCCCTGCTACCTCATGCAATATAACATGGGCTAGTGGGGCGTTCAATACTTGTAGCATAATTGTAATAAACCTGTAACATTTCCATTTTTGACGGTGCGCATACATTTACCTTTGGCTTTTATAGTATTTGGCTTAATGTTTATTTTATGCCGGATTTGGGATTTGTAATGGGTTTGTAATAATGATATCATTACGACATTACGATGATGATTTAAAGATTTGTGAAGGAGGATGCACAATGGCATACGAGACAAAAGTGATATTAACCATGCTTGCAGAATATGTAGGACGTGCGGAAACGCTGGAAGAAGTCTATGACTTTATTGTGCAAGCCGCAAATGTAGAAGGTTTAAAATTACCAAGCTATGAGGAGTTTCAAGAGAAGTTAAGACAAAAGAAGCAATAATAAGTCTCACGCAACTATAAAGCCGTCCATATATACATATATGTAGGACGGCTTTTTATATGGCTATATAAAGTTTACATATACATATACATGCCTGCCGGTTTTGATGATAATGATAAAAGCGATCCTCGGTTTTGATGATAATGATAAAGGTTTCTTCCGGTTTTGATGATACCGATAAAGGTTTTTTCCGGTTTTGATGATACCGATAAAAGCGATCAATCTCAGTAATTATGCACATTGTAGGTCTCAGCTATATAAAGCATTGCTATTTCAACATGCATGGGATATAAATAATAAATCGCAGATAGACCGGAAAGGCGGACGCACCCATGAACTATACCCTAATGCATAAAAACACCCAAGTGGCTGACCTTATAATTGACGAAGAAAGTGGCATCATTATAAAAATCGGCCATATTCACAATCCGGCGCATCTTCCAATTGGCACAACATGGGTATCAGGCCCCGATACTGGAAAGCCCGAACGTAAAAAGCTAAACGATTGGTGGGTTGGCCGCTCAATCCCTGCCAGCCGCGAAAATATTCAAGCGGCTCTACTTCAAATGCACATGCTACAAACAACAGAACTTCTTTCAAAATGCTATGGCTTGAGTTTATCTGACCAATACTGGATATGCCCTATAGGTTCAGGGTTAGAGTGGGCAGATATCAATTTTTTTGAGAATACTTTTTCTCATGATGTAGGCAACATTCTCTTTGGACATGAGCCTAATAATGATGAGCATATAAACCTCATGTCACCAGACAACACCTCTGATGGATGGTTGCGCAAAAAGTGGATTACCATTGATGGAAAAAGACTCCTTATGAAAGGCGGCAGCGGGCCATACCAACAAGAACCGCTTAATGAACTTATTGCTTGTGCTGTGATGAAAAGGTTGGGCATCTCACATGTGCCATATTCGCTGACATTCTATGACGAATTGCCATATAGCTTATGCGAAACTTTTATTACGCCCAAAACTGAACTTGTTCCTGCATGGCGAGTTATACAGGTTTTACAACGTGATAATCGCGATTCTGCATTTACACATTTACTGCGCTGCGCAGAGGCCTTAAATATCCCCAATGTTGCATCCTCTATAGAGAAAATGCTGGTGTTGGACTATATTATTGCTAATACAGACAGACATTATAATAATTTCGGTTTTATCCGTAATGCCGAAACATTAGAATGGTATGGGGTTGCACCAATTTATGATAGCGGCACCGCCCTATGGCATGACACACAATTTGTAGGCCGGGCACCAAATAGCAAGCCGTTTCGCTCTGCACATACAGAACAAATCAAATTGGTGAAGGACTTTAGCTGGTTTGACCAACACACGCTAAATGATCTTGAATGCGAGGTTGCAAAGATATTAGCAACCTCGGTATTGATAGATGAAAGGCGATGTGCCGCTCTTGTTAGTGCGATAAAGAGCCGTTCGAAAGAATTTATGTAAAGCGGCTGTTTGCAGCATACGCCAGCAGTCACTCAGGCATATCCTCTTCAACCTCAGGCAACACAGCAATAATACATTCCTCCGCCCGGCGCTGGTCGGCTTTAGTAACCGTTACATGCAGCTTCTCGTAAGTAAATGTATCCCCCTCTTCCGGGGTGCGGCCAAGCTGATCCATTATCCAGCCGCTTACCGTAGACACTTCAGATTCTTCTTCCATATCGAAGTATTCGAACATCTTCTCTATGGCGGCGGCGCATAGCACTTTGTGGCCGCCGTTTGGCAATGGAGTAAATTCCTCTATTACTTCATCGTTTTCGTCCCAAATCTCGCCTACAAGCTGCTCTAGTATATTTTCCATAGTCACTATGCCTTCTGTGCCGCCATATTCGTCGGTTACTACGGCCATATGGCTTTTTTTCTTTTGAAGCAGCTTAAACAGCTCTGTTATTTTTGCGGACATTACGGTGTACACGGCCGGGGTGATAATGCTGTCAAGAGTCTGGTGGTTGTGGCCTACACATTTGATAAAGTCGCGGATGTGTATAACACCGGTTATGTTATCTATGGACTCGTCATATACAGGCAAGCGGGAGTAGCCGCTCTCCATAAAAATAGCGGCGGCTTCGTCTATCGTGCTCCCGGCGGGGATACCTATTATGTTCACGCGCGGGGTTAGTATGTCCTCGGCTTTAAGGTCGTTAAATTCTATGGCATTACTTATTAATAGGGAGTCTTCTTCGTTGATAGTGCCTTCTTGCTCAGCTTCTTCTACCATGTATAGAAGGGCTTGGTTGCCGTAACCGCGCTCGGTGTCCTCGTCTTCTTTTGCACGGCTCATAAATACACGGCTTAGGTGGGTCTTCCATTTTGACAATAACGCGTTAATGGGTGTTAAAATGGTCATAAAAAAGAACGCAATAGGAGCGCAGAATATTGCCACGCTTTCCGGCGCTTCTTTGGCTAGGGATTTTGGGAAAATGTCTGTAAATACAATCACGACTACGGATATTATCGCAGTAGAGATATACGCGCCGTAAGTCGGGAACAGCCGTACAAACAACACCGCCGCAACAGTAGCGGTTGTTATAGCCACTAGGTTGTTGCAGATTAGCATCGTAGAAAGCAGCTCGTCGAAGCGATCTGTCAATTTTAGAGCTAAAGCGGCACGCTTGGTACCGCCATCCACCATGCTTTTGAGGCGGGCACGGTTGAGTGCGGAAAAGGCCATTTCTGCCGCACTAAAGAAAGTACCTATCATTAGTAGTATTATTAAGAAAATTATAGTCCGGATTACGTCGGCGTCCATTTGGGAACGGCTCCTTGCTTTATACAGGTGGCGGTAAATTTGCCGCTCACAGATTCTTTTTTATACGAGTAAAAAATAGTATACTCGCTTTTTTAGCATATTTCAATTTATGTTTATGTTGGGCACATCCATGTTTAAATATGTGTCAGGTACTACGCCACTTATAATCGTGTCAACCAAAGACACGTGACGGGTGACTTTTATTGTCGAAGAATTTACAGGGTTAATAATCCTAACCTCAGATTCCACTGTCAGCCATACAGCAAAATGCGTCTGGTTGATACCCACCGCCATAAAACTTGATTCGTAGTCTACCAATGCATTGCCTATCGGGGCCATGCGGAAAGTATAACGAGGGCCGACTTGAGATAATGTATCCAAGCCAAATGCCATACCCATGGGCACGTCAACTATTTCTGGCTCTAAATTATTAAGCCTGTAAGAGATACGCATGGCGGCGGCGTTGCATATTTCGTTTACCAGGACAGTATTAACAGACAGTACCGGCCCGGCTTCGGTTGCCAGATTATGCTGCAGTATAAAATCTGCCGCTGTTATATTGCGCTCTGATATGATTTCTTGTACGACTTGGTTTACTACATTGTTGATTTCGGTCTGGAGGCGCATTTCGGCGGCCTCTAATACCAAAGGGAGAATCATACGGTCGAAGCGGTAATAGCTGTATATGAATGCTCCCAAGGCTATTGTTATCATCAGAAATGCTATGTATCGCCTTGGTATTTGCCAGGCGGTATTATGGTGGGTTTTATGACGGGCAGGGCGGTGCGGCCTCCTGTGAGCCAGACGGGCTGAGGGTGTACGGCGTGGTTTGCCATGGGTTAGGCGGGCGCGCCACTTGTTTAGCCTTCTTTGCCATGACTTGGACATTGTTTTCCCCTATGCGGCATTGGTTTTTAAGTATATGCGCTTTTGGGGAGTGAAATATCTTGTCTGGATTGGGTAATTTGCAGGCTACGACCCGACCGCAAACTTTAACAAGGCATGGTTATACCCCGCTACTCGTTCATAAAACCCATTAATCTCATTAAAATACCCAAGCCGCATATCGTCCTCTGTTGCGGCTTCTTTATATTTTACGGCAATCACCCGCTCGAATATATCTTCTTTTTGGATGGCATCCATTTCAATACCAGCGTCAAGCAACTTTATACAAACATCATGCAGGTGCAAGATAATTTCCATAATGGTTTGCTGCCTTGCCATAGGAGTGTATACGTCTGAGGGGTGATAGGCGTTTTGCTGCGCAAAGCCCAGGCGCACCACGCGAGCCAAGGCCAATGTCAGGCGTTCGCGGTCAGGGAGGATATCTGCGCCTATCAACTTGGCTATTTCCATAAGACTGGTTTCCTCCTGCAAAAGACTTAAAATCCGCTCACGCAGTTTAGGGAAATCGGGGCCTATGTTTCCGGTTAGCCAAGGGTCTAAATCGCTTGTATAGCTTGTGTAGCTGCTCATCCAATCTATAGCGGGGAAGTGGCGGGCATAGGCCAGCTGCCGGTCCAGGGCCCAAAAGCAGCGCACGAAGCGCTTTGTATTTTGGGTGACCGGCTCGGAAAAGTCCGCGCCTTGGGGCGAGACCGCGCCAACCACGGTAATAGAGCCTTCTGCGCCAGATAAAGTTTGCACATATCCCGCCCGTTCATAGAAACTGCCAAGCCTGCTTGCCAAGTAGGCTGGATAGCCTTCCTCAGCAGGCATTTCTTCTAAGCGGCCAGAAATTTCACGCAAAGCTTCCGCCCAGCGCGAAGTGGAATCGGCCATTAGTGCCACATGATAGCCCATGTCACGGTAACACTCGGCTAGAGTCATGCCAGTGTAAATGCTAGCCTCACGGGCGGCTACAGGCATGTCTGATGTATTGGCTATTAAAATTGTGCGGGCCAGCAAGGGCTTATTTGTACGCGGGTCTGTTAACCGGGCGAAGTCTTCCAATACTTCGGTCATCTCGTTGCCTCTTTCGCCGCAGCCGATATAAACTATTATGTCCGCGTCCGCCCATTTTGCGATTTGATGCTGGGTCATGGTTTTACCTGTGCCAAAGCCGCCGGGTATTGCCGCCGTCCCGCCTTTAGCTATAGGGAAAAGGCTGTCTATTATGCGCTGGCCTGTGATTAAAGGGCGGCTTGGGGGCATACGGGTAGTTACAGGGCGCGGCGTGCGTATCGGCCAAGTCTGAGATAGAGTTAAATCATGAGGGCCTTCCGGGGTGGTTATCGTTATTATTGCGGTATCTGATGCATAATCGCCGCTTGGAAGGCAGCTTTCTACTGTGCCTGATATGCCAGGGGGTACCATTGCGCGATAGGTTATCGCCGATGTTTCTTCTACTTCCGCAAAGATATCGCCCGGGTTTAGATAGCGGCCCGGGGAAACGGTAATTTTGGTGGGCCATAGTGGTTGGTCTTTTTGGGCATGTTGTTGCGAAGGTATATACGTCAGGTTCCGTACAGACGCATTCTTTTCGACACGCAATGGGCGCTGTATTCCGTCGAAGATATTGCCTACCATGCCCGGCCTAAGGCATACAGACATAGGCATGCCGGTGCCTGTGACAGTAAGCCCCGGGGTTAGCCCGGCAGGGTCTTCGAACAGCTGGATAATTACCCTGTGGGCATGCAATGCTATAACCTCACCCGGGAGCTGTTTATCATCCGGCCCTACTGTTACAAGCTCTGATACGAAAAAACTTGGGGTATCTTCTCTTACGGCTATGATAGGGCCGTTTATAGTGCGTATTATGCCTTTTGCCATGGATGCCTCCGTAATCTAATGGCCGTCGCGCTGGGGCGCGGCGCGCAGGTGTGACCTGCGGAGCCCTCATTAAATTTGTAATGTTTCTACTTCACTTGCAAGACTGGACTTGAAACTATAATCAACCACCATACCGCGATTTGCAGAAAGCAGCCTAAATCCGCCAATATCACTATCATCTCCCGGCTCTGGGGTAAGCCCTGTAGCTTCGCGGATTGCGCGACTTAGGCGCAGGTCACGGGCTGTTAGCTGAACATACGCGAAGGAATGGTTTGAATGTGCAATGGCGACTTGGATGCTGTTTATCAGATAGCCTTCATATTCGTGAGATTGAGCGAAAGAATCGATATCTGCTTTTACATCTTCGACAAGCTGAGCTATTAGCTCTTCACGCAAAACGGCCAATGCGCGGCGGGCATAGGCTTGCGCTTCTGATATGAGCTTGTTATCGGCTTTCTGGATTATCCGCTTTTCGCTGAGGATATACAGCTCCGCTTCAGCTTCGGCCTCGGCAACCGCGCGGGATACTGCCGCGTCCATTTCGATAGCCATCTGCTTGCGGGCTTGGTGTTTCTTTGCTTCAACTTCGTTGGCTATAGCCTCCGCAAAGTACTCCAATTTTTTTTCGTGGTTCATGGGCATTGCTCCTTTGCTATAAACCGCATAACGTTACCTCTCCGGTTTTCACCAAAGGGCCAAAACCGACTCGCTATAGCGTCAGTAACACAAAATCAAATTACTATATCCGATGGCTCGGGGATAACGGTTACCAGCGGATAATGGCTTCTTTCGCGATACTGCCCCAATATATCAGCGCTTCTTGCGGCTAGGCCGGAGGTTACTATCACAAGTACAATATCCTCCGATATTTCTTCCATAACCCTGCATAGCTCATCTGGTGAACAAGCCATTTTGGTCAAAGCCCCTGTAAGCGCCAGGCCAATAAGAATATCTGCGTTATCACTAATGGCAAGTATTTGGGGCTTAACGGCCATTTTACACCCGCCCCAGAATCATAAATGAAATAAGCAGCCCATAAATAGCGATGCCTTCCGCCATAGCAACAAAAATCATAGCCTTGCCAAAGTTATTCTCGTTTTCGCTGATGGCACCTATTGCCGCTGCCGCTGCGGAACTCACAGCGATACCAGTGCCTATAGAGCATAACCCCGTAACCAACCCCGCACCGATAAAAGCCGCGGCAAGCGCTAAATCACTAACACCAGAGGCCACAGGCGCTCCCAAAACCGGCCGCGCAAACAGAAATAAAACCGCCAGCAAAAAGACCGATATAAAAGAAACCAGATTAACCGCCAAAGCCCTCTTGCCACGCTTACGACTACGCTCACCCAAGTAATAAAAGGCTATAGGCCCAGCCATAGCAGCGGCAAGTAACAGCGAAACTATAAAAATATACATATACCTCTCCTTACAACCTCTTAACCCTATCCGAAGCAAACCCACGGCCACCGCCTGTATAAAACCGGCTAAAAATTTCGTAGAAATCCAGTCTTAGCACCTGGATGCCTACAAGCAACCCCTCAATAGCCATGACAATCACATTTCCTAAAATTAAAATCAAAAGATTATGCGAACCGGCAGCACCTTGCGATAGCTGCAGCACAACATGCATCATCCCGGCATGGCTTATAGCAAATGCTCCTACCCTCACAAAGGATATCGTGTTGGTTGCGTAGGTCAGCAATGTCTCGAATAACTCGATTAGCGTATTAAATACAAACATCCCTGGATTCTCTGTTTTGTTTTCGACTTCTCCGGTGCTGTGTTTTTCAATAAATCGCATTATGGGACGTTTTAAAGCTACTAATATAAGCGGAAGTACCGCAAATGACATCGCCGATAAATTAAACCCGTATCCACCAAAAAACGCCCTATAAACCATCCATAAAACAGCACCGTAAAAAACCAACCCCGCCACACCATTGGCACAAAACAATAAATCCCCAAACCGCCGCGTTTTCGCGGCATTATACATATGAAGGCACATGCTTAAGATAATCAGTCCCACACCTATACCCACCGCAAACATGAGTGTACCTGCTATGTCTGCCATAGGGCGCCGCCACAAGGCCGGCAAAATATCCTCAAAACCAAAAATACTGCCGTACAGGAAGCCAAACCCAACCGACGAAACCCCTACCACGGTCAAGATGCTACCTAAGGGCTTTTGCATAGCAAAATGGATGTATAAGCCCAAAAGCGCAAGCACAAACCCATGACCGACATCACCAAACATCAGCCCAAACAGTAATGTATAGGTCATAGCCAACAGGGGAGTAGGGTCTATTTCGTCATAGGCGGGCAAGCCGTAAAGCCGGGTAAAAAACTCAAATTGGCGGATAATAGGAAAATTTTTGAGGCGGATAGGTGGCGCGTCGGCAGTTTCGCCATAGCGTGTAAACACAGTTAGTTCATCGCTTTCTATCTCTTCTTCAAGGGCTATAGCATCCTTTTCGGCCATCCAGCCCACGAATGTAAAAATACGTCGGCCCTTGCTTAGGGCGGCGTGTTTTTTTACATCGAAGGCCGCATAAAGAGCTTTAACTTTTTCACAAGCGACGCATAATTGGTCTTTACTGCCTATAGCTTCTTCCAGGCTTTGGCGGGTTAGGGTTTGGATCTCTATTTCTAAGGCAACCTGCCGCCCCCGCCAATATTTAAGAAGCGCAACCGGAAATGTAGCGCTTTCCTGTAACGGGTCATCATTAAACTGTGTCACTAGTGATATAGCTTCGAAGTTAAGCGATGAAAAAACTGTATCAACCTCATCTTTATGGGTCTTAGGCGTGAAATAAACAACCCAAGCAAAATCTTTGCCGCGCTTGCATACTTGAAGTAGGATTTTTTTATCGTCACGCAGGAAGGTTTCGTATTGGCGGAAATGATCTACAGGCATACGCCCAAACCTATGATGGATAAGATTTAGCGATTCAACAAGGATGAGGGGCGCATCAAAGGCTTCGAATGGTTTGAGTTTATTTAGATATGCTTCAATATCTGTACGCAACTCTTCCAGCTGGCGCAACTTATCACCACGCTGTTCATAAGCCATATGCGCCGCTTCTACCAGGTTTACTGCCTGAGCCCCGTTAATAGAGAAATGCAGCATCGGCGCTGGGCCAAGCATTTTAAGGAAGTTTTCAGCCTTTTGCATGGTTCCGACATAAGGGTTTACTGACGCGAAAGGCTCCATCTGACCTGGATAATGTGGCGCCTGCTCTAACTGGATATCGTAGCGGGATAAGTAGCGGTTTATTACATGGTTCATACCGGATATATGGCCGGTTATGCTTATGTATTTCATTTTTTCTATCATTTGAGTCACCTACTCATAATCCGGCGTGTTTGATAAACTCTTTAGATAGGCCAGCGCCTGTGCCAATGTATTGGGATGGCGGCGGGCTGCCGACCGGTATCGTTCATAAATGGCTTTTGAAAGTATTTGCTCTGGGGTTTCATTTTCAGCCCACGCATCACAATCATCTTTAGCAAATTGTTTAAAATCCGCAGAATATGGGCTATTAACCGCTTCATCCAACAGGGCTTTTGGTGTAACACAATCTGCCATGCGCCGGGTGATTTCGTGACCGAGTCTATAGCGGATGGGTATAAGATAGCCGAAGGTTGCATCTCCCTTTGTGCGGTGATACCGTTTTAACCTATACATCCATAGGATGTTTGTAATATCAATTTCCGCACCAAGGGCACCCCGCAAGGCAATGCAATTTGCCTTATCCAGCCGGTTTAACCGTTTCCACTGTGTCGTATAATAATGCAAATTTCCTCCGTGGGTAGCGGCTAAAGCCATTGCCATAACATAATCTTTGTGTGGTTTGCAGGAGATATACAAGCATATGTTAGCGGCAGCGTGGCTTATGGTCACACTCTCACCAAGGGGCTTTGAACCCATTGCGTGTATTTTTGCGTTAAGCGCCGCGAAGTTCATGACATCAGTGTGTTCAGCACGCGGGTAGTTAAATCACTTCTCCATTTCTCCGCGTTTGCAGCAAAGAGCTCATTTAATTGCGCCGCTTTTTGCCTATGCTCAGTCTCAATCTCGGCTAGGTTTACAGCGAGAGCAATTTTAGCATCACGTTTTAAATCCTCTATGACTTGGCCGGTTTTGCGTTTGATCTCTTGAAGATTGTGGGCTATTTCATCTTCTAGCTGCTGGGCATGTGCGACACGCTCTTCATCCAACCACGCCAAGCCTTCATTTCCGGTTTGCTCTATGTCTAGAAGGTCTTTGACTAACTTGTCCACTATTGCCCTCCTTTTAAATGGGGGCGCTGCCCCCAAACCCCCGCCGCTCCGGCGGGCATAGCCCGCCTACGCTTCCTCGCTTCGCTGCGGGGCTGCGCTGTTTGCGCAGCTTATACCTTACTGCTTGCCGCTGTGGCGGGGGCATAGCCCGCCTACGCTTCCTCGCTTCGCTGCGGGGCTGCGCTGTTTGCGCAGCTTATACCTTGCCGCTTGCCGCTGTGGCGGGCATAGCCCGCCTATGCTTCATTGCTTCGCTGTTTGCGCGGCTCTGGTTACTTGCTAATTTTCAATGCGAGTCCTATAATAACCAATTTTTACATATATTTCTAGTCTTGGCGATTAAAATTTAATTTTTTAATCAGCGAATACGACATCATATCCAGTTTCTCGCGGTAATCAGCCATACGAAAGGCTACATAGCCTTCCAAATGCAATGTGCGGTTATGTTTTAAGAACCTAATTAAACCCCTTAGCTCAGCGGCATATAACGGGGTTTTGCGCAAGTCGTAAGCCATATCCTGTAGTTTTGGTGAATGTTGATATATCGGGTTTTCCTGTACGGCTATTTCCGCAAGCAAGGTCATAAGCCCTTTAGCAAAAGCAGCCTGCGCATTGTTGTATTGGCAATAAACAGTATGTAATCCGTCTTTACGGTTGGGTTCCGGTTTGGCCAACCAGTCGCAATTCTGCGCATGTGTGGTAAAATTTCTTAACAACTGGCTATATAGGTGGGTGCATATGGTCAATTGTTTCATAGACTAATTTATGCCTCCTTTGAAGATATTTACACTATATGCCGACGGCTTTTGCTAATTATCATGTCTAATAGATTATTGCTAATAAATTCGTTTTAAGGCATGTTCCAATTTATGCCGATAATAGGAACAATCAAGACCGTTTATCATTTAATTTGCTTTAGTGACTAAATCCCAATGAATTGTATAGAATATGAAGGAAAGCCTTTGACTTAACTAAAATTGTAGATTATACTTTTTTCAACAGATTTCGGGACATATATCTACACCGAATATTGAAAACGCTAACCATCTTGTCGTATATTTTTGGTATCTTATATATATGGGGGGCTTCATTGTGAGAAGCAAGATTTTCTGGCTGATAGTATTGGCGTTGGTTATCTTAATTGCCATAATAAGCTGCGTATCACCACGCAGTCCTGGCAATGCCAGTGTGGATATAATCCCACCCCTAAGCGCTATATATCAAGAGCCGGAATATAATTACCCCCCTTACGTATATGATGAACCGGAAGATGAGCCGGAAGAAATCCCCCAAGCTGACCCGGGTGAGCTAGATATCACTACAGATACCGTATTTGTTGCCGAGCGCTATACAGGGTTTTTGGCGTGGGGGTATTTCAGACATTCTTCAACCCCTGATGATATTATTGTCATCGAAAGCTTAGTAAGGGACATATACACAGATACAGTACTTAAAATCGCGGATGTTATTGACATAGAAAAGATGGAAAAGGTACTTTCTTTGCTGGCAGGGGCCATTTTGGCCTATGCCCCAGAGGCGGCGCCTTATTTAGATGAAATAGATGCTAGTTGGCTCACACATTTTGTCATGGATCACTACGGTTTAGGCATACTACTGTCCCCTGATATCGCCCCATGGGATTTGGGTTTTTTGTATGTACATCTATCGTATGAAGATCTAGACGAAGCTTTTTTACTTGGTGTAGAACTGGGTTTAAGAGAGCCACCCCGCAGGCCCATGGTAGCCTTAACATTTGACGACGGCCCAAGCCCTTATACAGAAAAAATTTTGGACTTACTTGAGTATTATGGAGGGCGGGCTACTTTTTGTGTGCTGGGATACCGCATACAGCGTCACCCGGAAACCCTTGTAAGGGCGGTAGCCATGGGTAGCGAGGTCATAGGCCATTCTTGGGATCACAGCAATTTTACTAGGCTTGGCAGATCTGCACTAACCAATCAGATTGAGCGCACCACAACGGAGATACAGGCCGTAATCGGCCAAAGCACCCCGCCATTAATGCGCGCACCCTTTGGAGTTTTAAATAACAACGCGATTGGTATCGTCCGTGATATGGGATATTCGTTTCTTCATTGGTCTGTAGACCCAAGAGATTGGTATAGGGACAACCGTGATCCTGATATAATTTACTACAATATAATGCAGCGTGTAACAGAAGGGTCAATTATATTGCTGCATGATATTCACCCCACTACGGCAGAGGCCATGATACGGGTTATCCCACGGCTTATAGAGGATGGGTTCCAGTTGGTAACGGCTTCGGAGTTGATAGCTTATCATTATGGGGAACTTGAGCCTGGGGAGGTTTATAAGGGGTTTAGGAATGCGTCATGGTGATGATTTGCATCAATAACTTTTTTATATAAAATCACTCCACACTTTTTAATGACATAACCATATCAATAGCCACAAGCTTGCGATAGGTTAGCACATTAACAACCAGCGCAAACAACGCCGAAATCCCACTGGCAAACACAAAGCTCACTGGGAAGATAATATGCGGGAATTTAAGCATATCAATTTCCACTGTGGTAAGTATAAACCCGTTTAGGAAAACCCCGGCCACTAAGCCGAGGGAGATACCCATGCCAGTAACCACCATGTTCTCGCGATATAAATACATAGCCGTTTGAATATCCCTAAAGCCGAGCACCTTAATTGTGGCCAGTTCACGCATGCGCTCCAATATGTTTATCTCTGTTAGGTTAAACAGCACTACTAGTGCCAAAATACAGGCCATTGGGGTTGTGTTGTCAAGGACTGTTTTTCAAAACGGAAAACACAGTCGAAAACTTATTTTGACTAACAACCAACGGGAACATATTTTCGCAAAGCTAAAAAAATATATTGAAAAGCTAAATGTTTTCGTTTATAATAAATGTATTGACTACTACAAGGGAGGCTGTGGCATTGACTATTTCAGAGCAAATTCGAGTATTGTGTGCAAGATTAAATAT
>Ga0123355_10002223_pt1 | contig 27409 bp, 22 predicted proteins | sample TergutEmb28metaG_3_FD_89872 | JGI IMG/M metagenome (GOLD analysis project Ga0123355, IMG submission 89872) | Embiratermes neotenicus P1 segment gut microbial communities from Petit-Saut dam, French Guiana - Emb289 P1 | ecosystem: Host-associated > Arthropoda: Insects > Digestive system > Gut ... | reverse complement strand
CTAGCCTGCAACCCTGCTCTTTTAGTTGCGGTAGGCGAGGGGGTAAAGTACGCAGATGGCTCTTTTGTAGGAGAATCCGCACAAAGTGGCGTGACAGATGCATTTGGGCACAAATACCTATCTGGTACAGCAAAGGTACTGGAAGGTCTGGTGCGAAAAGAAATAGGCTGCAAGGCCCGGGCTGTAGACCTTTCTCTAATGCAGCGCTCGGCAGGGCATCTAGCCTCCCAAACCGACCTAACCGAGGCAAGACTCTTGGGTACTACCGCCCTAGACCGTGCATTACAAGGGGTATCTGGTCATGTTTCTGTTATACACAGAACATCGGATTCACCTTACAGTGTGAGCTACACCACAGTGCCTGTAAGCGAGATTGCAAACCAGGAAAAGACAGTGCCTGAAGAGTGGATAACCCCCCAGGGCAACTTTGTAACAGATGAGATGATTACGTACCTATCCCCGCTTATCGAAGGGGAAGCAGGTGCGCAAACCCGTAATGGCCTGCCCGTACACATCAATTGGACTAAAGTATAGAAATATGATTGCCGCCTCTATGCAAAAAAACCTGCAAAATCAACCTTCTCTACTGATGTATTAGATTCTTGGCAGGGTTTTTCATTAAACTCTTGATTTTATGATGCCATTATGGTTATACTATACCCCTATGGAGGGTTACCGAAGTGGTCATAACGGGGCGGTCTTGAAAACCGTTGTGTTATGGAATCCTCTAGGGGCGAAAAGCCTTGTATTTATGCGGTTTTTTGGGTATCATTACAACTAAATATTTCTGATGTTTGCCCACAATGTTTGCCCAATTTCCAGGGTGTTGATTTTGGAAGTTAGTGGACATTGATGGATGACATAACCCGGAGGGTTAGCGAAGTGGTCATAACGCGGCGGTCTTGAAAACCGTTTGAGGGTCAAACCTCGCAAGAGTTCGAATCTCTTACCCTCCGTCCTGAAAGCCAGTGAACATGCGTGTTTGCTGGCTTTTTGCATGTCATAATTTCGAACCCCAAAATGCCGCGCTTTTGGTGCTATTTGGTAAATGCTTGCCCAATTTGCCCATGTTTGCCCAAACTATTGCATCATAATTCGAACATCAAGGCTTTTTTTGGCTTTTTTGCTACTGGGTCGAAGCGTCATTTTTTCGGCGGCAAAGCTTGTGAAGCTATCGTTGAGGCTACCTACAGCGGTAATGTCAACCTGTGCCAGCCACGCCTGGATTAAATCCCATGGTACACCAGAAGCGAATAGCTGATTAATGAAATCAGGAAGGGCCTTTGCTGAATCATTCGGGTCAGTGTCAGTAACGGTTTCACATTCGCTGGAAACGAATGGATGCTGACTAAAGCCTTCACCCTTTGCAAGCGATGTTTCCCCAAACCATTTCATTGCCGCTGCCGCTTCATGCTTCGATTCAAAATCCAAATGAGCATACAGATTAGCGGTTATTGAGAAATCACTATGTCCAAGCCATTCCTGTATCTGCTTAAGTGAAATCCCATTAGCAAGAAGCAGCGATGCACAGCTATGTCGTAAATCATGAAACCGCACTCGCTTGATGCCGTTGCTCTCCAAAAATGCTGGAAATACACATGATAAATAATCCGGCTTAATCCTATAGCCAAGGGTATCAACATAGACATAACCAATATCGGCCTTGTTATAAGCCTTGCCGCACAGTTTACGATTATGCTCCTGCTCTTGTTTTAGCTTCAGTAGCATGTCCCGTATAGCCGGAACAAGGGGAAGTGACCGCAAGCTGGATTTTGTCTTGGTTGTGTTGGATGGCACAATCTTTGTAATGCCGTCCACCTTTGCAACCGTGACCGTGTGTTCAATCGTGAATGTATTTGCTTCGAAATTAAATGATTCCCAGCGAAGCCCTACAATCTCCGACCTACGCAATCCATAGAAAGCTCCAAAGATTACTCCCAATTCCAGCTTATGCCCCTTAACAGCCTCGAATAGCTTTATTGTTTCGGATGCTTTAAGGTGCTTGCCCACAAACTTAACAATCTTTGGGCGCTCTACTCTCCCCATAACAGACTGTGGAACATAGCCCTTTAACACAGCATATTTCAAGGCGCTGCTAATATTGGCATGATACTTTGAAACAGTCATACCAGTGACTTGCTTCATCTGTTCCGCATAAAACTTCTCAACATCTTCAGCCGTTAGCTTCCGCAGATAAATACCTTTCATACGAAAATATGGTGCAATGGCCCGATTAACGTTTTGCTGATAACCACCGAAAGTTGTAAGCTTAACCTTCGGCCTTATCACTTCAAGCCACATTTCCATAAAATCAGCAAAAAGCATATCTTCAGGTTCAGGCTTAACTTCAATGTTGTTTACAAAAGTTTCATGCTCTTTTCTAAACTTGCGTAACATATCCTCGGCACGTTTCCTATTGCCTTTTATCGGCAGTTCCGTGGATTTGGATAACCTACAGCGCTTCATAGTGTGGTCAGTCCAAGATAGCTTCATGTGGAAGTATCCACGGGATTCCGTGATATGTCCCGTTACTCTAATTTTCTCTCGCAGATGGCCTGCCATTTCAATCCGTAACCTCCTTTGTCACAGATAATGTCCACCTACTATTGGCATATCGCCAGTATAGCGCGTGAACAATATTTGTGCAGCGGCAAAATCCTTTATCCGGGGAAAATATTTTTATGCGCCCTGGGATTCCGATACCGATGTGTTAAAAACCCGTACATATCTCATTACATTTACCTTAGGTATGCGAAACTCCCGGCCTACTTTAAGTGATGAGATTGTACCTTCTCTCAATAGGCGGTATACGGTTTTTGTGCTTACACCAAGTAGCTTGCTAACTTGCTTAACGTCTAAAATATCTGGATATTCCTTAAATACAACTCTATAAATTTCTTGTGAGCTAATTTCCATATTGCATCCTCCTTTGCATTCTTGCTTCTATCAGTAGTTAGGATTAGCTTTCAAATAGCCAGCGTCACGTAAATAAGTAAGCGTAGCCTTGTGTTTATTATCACATGTATCAGCGTTTTCGATTGCATTACGGAAAACCCTGTCTCTACGCAAGTCATCTAGGTTGTCCATAATAAAAAAGCATTTCTTACCCTTGCATTGTTTAGCGTGTAGGCAATAATCGCATGACACATCGGCGTACTTGTATCTAAATTTCTTTTTCCCAATCCCACTGGGCCTGGGTTTGCCATGTGGCGGAACTTGCATTAGTCCTTCATAGAATTGGCTTTTGCCGTCTGTAAACATTCCTATCTCTCCCTTGTAAATAGCAAAAGCCGCCTGATGTCAGACGGCCTTTGCTTAATTATGTAGGGGATATATTGCATTATCACAATAAGCCCCTTTAGATTGGCCTGGTGTTCATGGCATACCAATGATGCCATAGAGAAACCCCATCCCGGTTTGGCAAAAATCACACTTCTCTTTTTCTTCTTGGATACCTTTCCTCACAACAATATAACCGCTATTACTAAAGTCTCCCATGCAGGTCATACACAAAGTTAAGTCCATCAACTCGCCCCTGGGAGAACGGTTATCGTTAATACCGATGCTGATTAAAAGGGCTGTATCAATTTCATCTTGCACATTTTCACAGATATGCCCGATATATCTAGCAATGCGAGTACGATCAATTGTCCGTATTTGCTCAGTAAGGGCCAAGCACTCTGACTCAAGCCCATATGCCTTTGGGATATATACATGGGTAGGCAAGGGACTTTTTTTCAGGTTGCGTGTTATAGGCACTATTACGATTGTGGGGCTGTGGGCGTTGCCGATATTGTTTTGAACAACCAACACAGGCCGGAAGGCCCCCTGCTCGGAGCCTATTACGGGATTAAGCCTTGCATAAAACAAATCCCCACGCAGAATATTTTTTTCTTTCATATGTGTGTCACATCCATTCATTAATAAGTAGAAAAACGCAACCCGCCAGAAAACAGCGAGTTGCGTTGAACAATAAAACAATCTATAGGAAGGCAGACTCGTTAAATCGTCATGCCTATTATTGTTTTACTACCCCATGCCGTATTTGCCATGCCCCCCGGCACATGGGAATACCCAAACCATCTTTGGTTATTTCAGAAGTTTTGCTACGCAAAACCCGCCTTCGGCGGCCCGGTTTCTTCCGGGTTCGAGATGCCATAATGCCTACCATCCGTTTAAGCGGTGTGATACGCACTCCCCTCATGTTTATGACGGGTCGCACAATGCCGATAAGCGTTCAATGCGAAAGTATCATTATTTCCGGCTATGGGTCGTGGCGCAAACCTTACCAATAGGCTTGTCCAGGCATTACGATTATCGCAGTCCATATGCTAGTGCATATGACCTTTGGCGGCGCTGCCTGTTCGCTATCCCTATTCGGGCCATAGTCGGAACGTATTTGGTGTACTGTGTATGACCAACGAAAATCGTTGGTATTTATCAATGTGCCAAGGGATGAAATTAACCCTTCACCTCAATAGCCGTGGGAGCGGTCATTTGTACGTATACCCATCAAAAATATTTTTTAGTTTTTTTCTGGCCCCATTGACAGCCTGCTCAATGGTCGTGAAAGACTTTCCTATCTCTTGTGCTACATCTCGATATGTGCGGCCTTTCAAACGGACTTCAATGAAGCTATGCCGTTGCAAAGGAGTGAGCATTCTTAATGCACGGTCTAAATCTGATTGCGCTACTGCATCACCCAGTAAATCATCAAAAGCTCTAATCCATGTGCCATCGGGGTCTGCTTCGTGAATTGATATTGGCGTTCCCAGGCAATATTTATGGTCCGGGCGAAGGTGTTTCCTCTCTAAAAGCCATAAAGCGTAGTCCCCGCCTGTTTTGCCGTCCTCTCCAAAATGGATAAGGGTTATTTCTGTTTCGCTCATTCCTGCTTCCAACCACTCCAGGCGCTCTTGGTCAAAGTGCCTAAGTAAAGCTTTGCGACTTAGCTTGGCATAATCTTGGTTCATAAGTTTCTTTCTCCATTCGATTTGATGTGTGGGTCAAACCAATGGAGGGAGGAGAGCGGGCGCATATACACAGCCATCCGATATACATATGTGAGCATCCCTTTCATGGCTCGCATGAAGCGGATGCTTACGGCAATAAAAAAAGCCGTGGTAAAGCGTTGTGAGTTGTTAAGCTATGGATAACTCACATTTCCGCTTCACTTCGGCCTTTGGCATTTATCCAAAATCTTGTTGTACACCAAGTCTTTGGAATCAATGACAGAAATCAAAAATGAATACAGTGTTGCCTCTGCGACAAGCACTGAAATATATTATGCTATTAGTTAACTAGGTGATTAGCCTCATTCTTGAACTCGTTAGGTGAAACCCCTCCCTTAAAATGCAAAAATCGCCATAATTCAATTGCTGTATACAAGCATAGAGGTTATAATTACTAAACAATAGGAGCATGTCCTCGAAAGCTTGTACACTAGGATTGTATAGAACCAGAAACAAATAATCGTTGTGATAGAGTTGGTCTATAGTTGACGTAAAGTTGCATCCAGGGGCGGTGTATAAAAGATGTTGTGCTTTGGAACATACCTTGAATATGTAAAAGGGACTATGAAGGATAATCCTTCCACTGAAGATGTGGTTCGTCTACTTTTCAATGCCATAATTATTCCGCTAGATTTACGGAATAAAAAAGGCGAGCCCTATGATGTATCCAAAGAAACTGCCAGCAGATTGTTGAATAGAAAAAACAATATTCCAGTGTTGATAGGTAACAAGGCAGCCCATGTAAAAGTAGTAACATCAATTTACGGATATTTTGAAAAATCCGTAGTGCTGCAACTAACGAAAGGGCGCGAAGATGATCTGATAAGCTACCTCACCGATTGCATAAATAAAGATGATGATATTGGTAGCCATAACAAAGAGGACTTAATATCAAAAGCAAAAATGGACTCCTTATCAGAGTTTTTAGCAGATGTATTTCTCTACACAATAAAAAAGCCCAACAGAGATATGTCTGCCACGAAACGCACATCTCCAAAGAGTGAGGCCGAATCTAGCCGAGAGATAACTAGCGATGTCATAGATAAAATAAATGCTGAGTTAAACAAGCTACCTAGGCCAAAGACCATTAAACCTACCACCGAAATAGAAGACCATGAGCATGTGTATATTTCTGCATTATATGAAGCATATGGAGATGCTGAAGGAAGAAATGGTTTCAATGAAGAATCGCTGGAGGAATACCCAGAATATAAAAAGGATTTGGTAGAGCAGCGAATTGACTATTTTGCCGCATATTCGGTAGAACGAGGTATTCTTGAGTTTACTGATAGTAGAGAAGCCACCCAATTTAGTGGCTTAAAAGATGAAATCTATAGCGGTGTAAGCATGACATCTCGCAAAACCTTTTCCCATGGGTATGACCGCCTTTTAGCAGTTCTTGAACAAGCAGTAAAAGTCCCTGTTACTATTGCGGAATATATTTTTAGCGGGTCAGAGTTCTGGATAAATAGCAAAATAAAAAAAGGAACCTGCCACTACCTTGTAATTGATGGAAGGCTCCAGTGGGTCAAAAAGGTGAAAGCATGAACCGGGCTCTTGGTACACCATATGAAATATCACTTCGGATTCAGATAATGCTTGCTGAAGCGAAAGGACAGAGTTTCACAATAGACAGGATAACGGCCCTGGACTTCATGGCTGTGTACGCTAATGATTTTAGATTATCTGATTCTAATCTACATGGGCATAGCAGTTATAGGTTTGGGGAATTTGCTGGAAGGCGCGAGCTAGTACGGGATGGACTCAAAATTTTGGTTTTGAACGGTACAGTTAATGCTGGCTGCTCAGATAACGGATTTGTCTATTCTATAAATCAAGCAGGAACAGATTTTGTGGCTAAGCTGGAAAGCGCATATGCTTTCGCATATAAAGCACTAATTTCTAAGACTCTTGCTTTTTCAAATAATAAAAGTGATAGGGCCCTAGTACAGTTGATTAATCGGCAAACAGTAATGTCACTACAAGAGGGGTAAAGCGATGGCAAAATTTTATTTTGAGAAACTAATCGTCTCTGGCCCTGATAAGGAAGACTCTATCGTAGAGTTCAAAGAAGGGCTGAATTATATTATCGGCCCATCAAACACAGGCAAAACAACTATAATAAAATGCATAGATTACTTGCTTGGTTTTAGAGAGTCAAAAGATAGGCCTTTTGACTTCGATGAAGCAACGGATTATGACCGCTTCACTCTTGTTGTGCGAACAAAGGCCGGGACAGTAGTTTTGCAAAGAAAGCTTGGTGATTCAAAGGTTTTAGTAAGTGGAACAGACCCAGACTTTGAACACGGCGACTATACACTTACAAAGTCTGCCAAGTTACCCTTAAATAAGATATGGTTACAGCTTATGGGTATTAAGGATACCCACAATGTTCTACGCACAATAAAGGGCGATTTACAGCAGATTAGTCTGAGGACTATGCTTCACATGTTTCTAATAAAACAGGAAGATATAGCAAGGGCATCGTCTGTTCTGCTTAGACCGAAATCCTTTTATAATGACACCCCATCAAAATCAAGCCTCCTTTTTCTAATGAGCGGCAGGGATGCCGACAAAAAGGATACGCAAGAGGAAAAGAAAATACGCAGAGCCAAACGGCTTGCAGTTATTGAATATATAAAGGATAGTGTCGGCAAACTCTTAAAGCGTGAGAGCGAATTACTTGAAATACGAAATGAAAACGATTTTGATATTGATTCAGCCATAACAGTAATTGGGGATGAAATAGAGGCATTACAATCACAGATAAATGACTCCATAGCTAAAAGCAAATCTTTGATGGAACAAATTTACAGTCATAATAGTAAGCTTGCGGAATGTGCCACGATTACTGAACGCTTTAATGCCCTTAGAAGCCAGTGTCATTCCGATGTTGAGAGATTGACATTTATTATTGAGGGGAGTCTTGCCCAAAATGACCTGCCCCCGAACAGACTATGCCCATTTTGCGAGGGCGAAATTGAAGCAAGCAATGAATCACAATATATTGAGGCCGCCCGTGCCGAGTTGAACCATATCCGTGTTCACTTAATTGAGTTGCGAAAAGCAGAAAATGATGTATGCGCCAAAACATCAGCCATAAAAACGGCTGTAGAAAAGCTTGAAGCAGATAAAAGGACTGTAGACATGCTCGTTTTAACAGACCTTACCCCACGCATAAATACCCTACATACAAAATTGCGTGACTATCGCAAGGCTGTGGAATTATCAAAGGAATTAGGCGTAATTCAAGATGAAGAGCGGCGTCTAAACGAGGAAGCAACCAATTTAGAACTGCAAAAGGATATTCCAGATGAAAGACAGGATATAATCCACTTCTTTGACGAAGATATGATATTCTCATTCAATGAGCGCCTTAAAGCCGTGCTGGAAGCCTGTAATTATGAGGGTTCTTCATCTGCGAGGCTTAACCTGCGGGAGACGTTTGACCTAGAGGTAGGCGGGAAACCAAAGGCGCAGATTGCTGGTGGCGGTTATAGTGGATTCCTTAATACTATTGTTGCACTCGCGCTTACTAATTTTCTAGAGTATGAGGGTGCTTATTCTCCTGGTTTTCTTATAGCTGACTCGCCATTGAGCCAGCTTTCAGAACCAGACGGAGAATCGTTGTTGAATACAAAGAAAGCGGGATTCTTTAATTATCTGCTGAATAATACTAGACACAACAACAATTCAGATTACAGACCACAAATAATAATAGCAGAGCATCCCGAAAATCTGCCCTGCTCCATTGAGAACAGTCAACGTGCAAATATCATTAGATTCACAGGAAACATTGATGCTGGGCGGTATGGATTCCTCAATGATGTATTCAACTAAAGGAACCGGGCTTATACGGAAAACCTGCGTACCAAGCGTATTTATGGCATTAGTTTAGGATGAGGATTACATGCGAAATGAACTACAATATACCTCTACCATAAGGGTTTTTGACCAAATGCGGATAGAAGTAGCCGCTGATGAAGAAGTAAGCGCTATCACATCTATTTAAAAGTATGACATACAGATAAAATGGTATTATTTGGTAAATATCAGCGGAGGTTGATATGGATAAAAAGCTATTGGAGAGCAAATTACATAATGACATGGTGCATATATACGAAGTCTCAAAAAACCTGAAATATAATCCCTCATACTTTTGGAGAGTGGTATGTGAGATGGGTGGCTACCAAACCGCAAAGCAGCTTACTCATACAGAAACACCATCTGAAGGATTTACTACCCTTTGGGAACTTGGCGATTAGATTTATCAGTGGAGACTGTTGTATTAAAGCCTGAGTATGATGGGCTATTCACGAAAGATGAAAAACAGATTTGCATTGAGCGACTTGCAGCAGTTGGGTATACACCAGAAGGGAGCCAAGCTAATGTATAAATTTAATGGCATGAGCATGGATGTGGAACAAACAGAGCGCGAGAGACTGCAATCCATTTTTCCTCAATGTTTCAAAGATGGCAGGCTGGATATCAATATGCTTCTCAATCTTTGTGGGGAGTACATTGATAAAGATTTTGAGAAGTATAAGTTTGAGTGGAAGGGTAAGGCCTGGGGTATAGGCAGTTTTTGTGCCGGACGCAGGAAAAGACAATGGCAGAAATGTCGTTATCTTTTTTAGCGTACAATTTTCGAAGAATTTTTAATATTTTCCAAAACTTCAACAAAAATATGATTGACGCAGCAAGTGGATAAATCTAACACTATGCCATTTCGGTTCATTAGCCGGTTCCTTCTTTAACACGAGGTGAAAATCGCCATATATTGGCTATGTGCTTCCTGCACTGCTCGACGTTTTTGCGCAGTCTGCTTATGATTTTCCATGTCCTTTTGGGATAAGTTTAGCCTGGGTGTGCTTGATGGGATATGTCTAGTTTTATTAGACGCTTACGCAATATCGTACACAGTGACAATCTGTTAATCATCCTTGTAAATAGGTTTACTCTAGCTCTGCCGGTGGACGGGTTGCTGATTTATCCCTTAATATAACAATGTCATCTTCACCGGTCAGAATACAGCAGGCGTATATCGGGCCACTGCCGGTAGCTGCTTCTATCTTACTAATTCCGGTTTGCATTTTTATTTCAGACATGGATTTGCATTTCCCCCTGCAGGGTTGTTTGCAGAAGGAGTAGGATTCGCGACGGATTTGTGAACCACCGGGGATGCCTTGGATGCGGCGCTTGCACTTTACGTAGGCAGGAGCTTGTAAAATAACTCATAAAATGGGTTGCTACAATGTGCCCCTTTTTATATACGGCCCCGTTGTGTTCCTTCAATTCAGGATACCCCTCCATTGATTGAATCGCATGGCGGTTCATAACTATAGAAATTGTCTCTTTTCTCTTTGTGAAAACATTTCAAAAAAGCTATTTTTTTATCGAATTTTTGTCCAAATTGCTTGACGCGCGCGAATATCAATGGTAATATTAGCTATCTACGTTGTCAGCAGTCGCTAATACCAGCTTACACGCGTGTTGATTGCATTTCCGCGTGTCATACACAGTCAAACTATTATTTTTTCCTTGATCTATTATATAAGGAGGTGATTCTATTGACTCATTAGTTCATCAAAATAATACTCCAGACCATACAGGTTTAGCTGGCTGTACGACAACTAATTTATTTATTACATTCTTGTTGATTGGTTTTTAAGAGAGGTGATATTAGTGGCAAATTACATTGGAAATGCATATTCTTCATCAGGTGTGCAGAGCAATTGCCAGTGGGTTCAATGTTCACCAAATTTTTGTCCATCGGATTCATGCGTTGGTAACATATGTTCTCATAATAGTTGCGGAACGGATCATTGTGGCACTGATTTTTGCCAAACAGCTACTTGCACTGGCGCTGTATGCGGTTCAAACTCTTGCAGTGGAGACGGATGCTTTTTAGCTGGATGCCCAGTAAATTTCTGTCTTATAGACTTTTGTGCTGTAGATGTTTGTTTTTTTTGCATCATTGCCATCTTCTCTGATGATGAAGCTGAAGTTGTTTAAGTGGCTGACTTGTCATTGTGGCAGTAGCAATTTATGTAAGACACCTGCATGACATGTATTGTATTAAGGCGATGCTAGTTACATAGACTTCTACAATGCAATCACTGCATCGCCTTAATACGATATAGTTAAATGATTTTTGTCAAGAGATAATAATACGAAAATATCACCATCCCATTTTCATGCTCGTATGGTGACGGAATTGATAGTAATTTGTGGACTGGAGGAAGTCATGAAATTCTCAAAATTCAATTTGCTTGTACCTAATTGCAATAATAATCAGCAATATCTGTTTAATACATTTAATGGGAGTTGTTTAGATATTGACAACGCAACGGCAGACATAATAAAGGCAAAGGATGTGCAACAACTTGATAAAGAGACCATGACTTTGTTCACTAAAACGGGAATTTTAATAAAAGATGCAATTGATGAGAATAATGTTTTTTCATACATGTTTTGGCGTGAAAAGTATGGATCTAAGCATATTACTGCGACCATCTTGTTAACATGGGCCTGTAATTTAAACTGTGTATATTGTTTTCAAGATCGTGATAAATGCATGGAGTCGATGAGTCAGGAATACGCTGATAGGTGCATAAACTTTATCAAATTATTGGCAACTGATAGGGGCGCTAAAAGTGTATCTATTATGTTGTTTGGAGGGGAACCGTTAGTAAATATTGATGTTGGGTATTATATCCTTGAATGCCTTCAAACATTTTGTAATGACAATAATATGTCATTTTCCAGTGCAATAACTACAAATGGAACGCTTCTATCCGATGATATTATCTGCAAACTATATGAGTACAAATGCAAAATAATTCAGGTGACGTTGGATGGCGTTAAAGAAGTGCATGATGCTCGTCGAATGTATCATAATGGAGAAGGTTCTTTTGATTCAACATTGAACGCATTACGACTTCTTAACGAGAAAAAAGATATACGTACTGTAATTAGGGTTAATATTGACAAAGTTAATATTAACGAAGCATACAAGCTATTGGAGTATATTGGAAAAAAAGGCGAAAAACTTACAAACTGCACTGTAGATTTCGGTATTGTCAGGGGAGAAACAAGTTCCTGTTCTGGTTACTCTAGTAATTGTTTTGCAGAAAGTGAAATTGGTGATGTACTGTACGATTTATGGAATTATGCGGAAATGCAAGGTTTTAAGTATAACATACGCCCCATCAGACGAAATATGTACTGTGGCTTATATGGAGACAATCAATATACTATTGCACCTAACTGTGATTTGTATAAGTGTTGGGAGCATGTTGGTCAGAACGAACATTTAATGGGAAAGATAAATGAAAAAGGTAGCTTCACTAATGTAACGCATTCTTTTTTTGATTGGATGACTGTTGATCCGCTAAAAAATGATGAGTGCGAAGAATGTGTTTACCTACCAACATGTGGGGGGGGCTGCGGGGTTATTAGTTATAACGAATTAGGAACATACCACGCAAAAGGGTGCTTCAAAGTCAAGGGAACTATTGAAAAACAAGTTATAAAGTATGTAGAAAGCATTATGAAAGCAAAATGCTCAAAGGATAGTTGTTCGAATAGTCCATGTAATAATGAGGATAGTTTGTGCGTAGGAGAATACAATACAAATGATGATTAATCGGTTGCGTGTATTTTATGATATAATTGCAAATAATTTGTTCGTATTGGGAATTGCATGGCGTATTTCAAAGTTGCGATTTATTATAAAGATAATTGTCACAATACTTTCAGCCATCCTCCCTGTTATAAATATAATGATCGTAAGGCACATTATTTCATTGCTTGAAAGCGATCTTGCACGAGCAGCTTATAGATTAAATCAACTTTTTATTGTAATTATTGGGTTGTCGATAATGCAGTTATTTCCAAAACTATTTGCGACCGTCAACACGGCACTCATAGAGCCAATGCTGGCATCAAAAATTAATTTTTATATAAATAAGGTTTTTATTGAAAAAGCAAGCGAGTTTGAATATAAAAATTTTGAAGATCCACTATTTTATGATAAGTATGTTCGCGCGTTGAAGCAATCGGAAAGTATAGTACATACGGTATTCAATGCTTTTTTCCAACTCATTGGTAGTGCTTTTGCTTTGTTATCCCTATTCGCTCTTGTTATTTCAATGGATTGGATTGTGATTCTGTTTGTTGTATTTTCAGTTGTAGTAGGGTTTGTGCATTCGTTGGTATCAGGTATGCTTAATTTTAAGACATCACAAATACTGACACCAATAAACCGTCGTATAAATTATGTGAAAAAAATATTGTATAATCCTGTTTACGCTAAAGATATCAAGTGTAACAATGCAATGTCTACTGGAGCAAGATATTTTTCAGAATCATTTGATTCATTATTGCTGACTATTAGAAAGTTTGGTCATAAAATGGCATTTATGGGTGTCATAATAATTATTCTGTCGACCATTTCGTCGACCGCTATGATGCTTTATTTAGTTTCTAGGGTTTGGTTAGGGGTACATAACATTGCAAATTTTTCAGCATTACTAAGTTCATCGGGGCAACTTGAGGGAACAATGAATAGCTTTTTTAATACAATATCAGGTTTTTATAAAAATAGTTTAGATATTGATAATTTTAAATTTGTTTATTTTTACCAAAGAGAGCAGACTGATGGCAGTCGAACTTTGAATTCAGACACGGCATTAAAAATTGAAATAAAAAATCTCTTTTTCAAATACCCAAATTCAACAAAATATGCATTAAAAAATATTTCTCTAAAGATTATGCCAGGTGAAAAAGTGTCACTCGTAGGCCACAATGGCTCAGGTAAAACGACTCTAATCAAACTACTCCTTGGATTATATGAACCAGAAAGTGGCGAAATACTAATTAATGACGTAGATATGAAACAATACAAAAGAGATGACTTACAGAAGCAGTTAGGTGTTGTTTTTCAAGACTATCAAATATTTGCTTTCACGATAAAAGAGAATATTGCGTTTGAAGATGAGGTGTCTGATAAAGCAAGAGGTGTGCTTGACAAACTAGATGTTTCCAAGGTAATAACTAATTTACCTAAAGGGTATAATACACCTTTATCAAAAGAATTTGATGAACATGGGACTTTGATGTCAGGGGGAGAGGCGCAGAAAATATGCATTGCGAGAGCTGTAAATAAAGATGCTGGACTATATATTTTTGATGAACCGACAAGCTCACTTGATCCATGGGCAGAGAGTAAAATGAATAGATTATTATACGAGATTACTGACAGAACGGTTATTTTTATATCACATCGGTTAACTGCAACCGTTGCAGCGGATGCTATTTTTATGTTGAGCGATGGTGAATTGGTTGAAAATGGCAGTCACAACGAGCTAATGTTTAAAAGAGGAATGTATTATGAATTTTTTATGACACAGGCAGAAAATTATATTAGCAATCAATGAAGTGAACGCAAGTACATGCTGGTACATAAGATGTAACTAAGAAAGGATACACTGAATGGAGCAGAGAACAAATGAGAACATTTAATGTGCGCTTGTGTGATGTTCCAATAAAAGGTTGCAGTTTTAGTGGTCAACTATTACTGACTCGTGAGACATTTCATTTTCATATACCAATGTTTCAACTGTTTATTCCAATTAATATTTGTATCAACTGCTGTGAGATAGTTGATGTGCATATAAACTCGCATCTTTTATTCTTTGATTCAGTAGAGGTACGGACTATTGATGGTGCAACGTACAAGTTCTGTTCACTATTTGATACTCGTGAGATATATGAGACGATGAAAAGATTGTTATGATGTGAATGAATCATAACCTGTAGAATCGCGTACAAGTGTTGTGAAACAATGTGCTGAATCGGTAAAGCTGCCGGATACTCAAAGGGGTGGGAAAGGGATCCCAGACCAACGCCCTTTTGATTGTCGGTGTTTTCTGACGTTTTACATGCTCAGCTGTGATATAAACTCACTATAAACAACAAGCACACGTCCTAGTTTCCCTCCCCAACTAGCCGAAAAATTTATCTCTTCTGCTCGTTCATAAATAACCCGCACAGTTACTCGTCCCGGTTCAAATGCGTTGGTGTCAATGCTTCCATTAAAATTTCCGGTGATATCGGTTCGGCGTATTACATTCCCCTGAGTCAGCTCTATGAATATTTGGCCTGCTGTGTTGGTACTGCGTATTTGCAAGTTACTTAGATTAGAGGTATAAAAATTTAAATGTATCCGATGACTTCCGCTGATATATTGGGCATTGACTGAAAAGCCATTTTCAAACCTTGTACTTGACATGTCGTTACCCGTACCGGAAAAGCCTAATACGCCTTCCCTGTTCCATGCAACAACAAATATGAAGGTATTCAATGCCACAACAAAAACTAAAGCAGCCAAAACCACGATTATAAGTTTTTTCTTGTTCATGACAAACCTCCCGCATTTTACCATTCAAGCGACAGACACCTCTCAAGAGGCTATTTTGTTCTCAAAACTAAATTAACATACCCGGTGAATAGCGTTAGCTTAATCAGTGTTCTACAAAAATCTAGGATATCAGCTCCACATACGAGCGAAATACAATCCAATACTATGGCTGATTCATTACAACCAAAAACCAATGCAGCTTTGCGATGTATCACAACCGAGTTTCCTTCACAATATTGGCATAGTTCGTAACGGTTGATTTTAAGAGGCTTTTCTGACAAGCCGACTGTTCTCCAGTGAGCAGATTTCTTCTTCAGGTTTCTCCCAATATTTGAGGGTGTTTATGCCTAGCCTACACATTTTATTGATTGCTGCTTTTGTTTCACCAATATGCAGTGCTCCTAACGCTCTCATTCATCTTTACTGGATACGCCATTTGTTTATTTTATTATTGTGCTACACACTTTAAGAGGGCGTAAGCAATGAGAGTGATTCAATGTCATGATGTAAATTGTCTCCAGTATATCATAAATTTAATGGTAGTGCGAAGATATCAGTGAAGATACACGTAAATCTGATTTGAGCAAAAAAATGGAAATTAGGCAAAGTCTCGAAGAAGAGCAAGCAAAAAATCAAAATCATGTAAGAACTTGAGTATAAGAGTCTGTCATATTTGATGTGAGTTCGCATTTGTTGCGATATGACTTTATTATGTTAAGAACGGTCTTGCGCATGATATTTAAAAGTATTTGCGTGTTTCGCTCATGTAGTGTCGTGACATCTTTGCCAAAAAACGTATTCACAATGCGCTAATTTACTGCTTTTTTCCATTATGTCCAACGTGTCACGCGCAAGCAATGTATGTGGATAGCCATACGGCTAATCCACACACTCGCTTGTTGGTGGCAAGCCCCCAAGCCCCCACAAAAATCCTCAGGAGGATTTTAGTTAATCCGGCGAAATACGCCGGATGCTACGCCCCCTGCGGGTGCTATAAATGAATAAACCGCAATGCATGAAAACATTGAAAACCCAAAAATCCGTTAGCGACCCTTGCGGTTGCTATCTTTCTCCTGTGGCAATTCTTCCTGGTAACGGCAGTTCAAAAGCATTTCTGTGTTTTGTTTTGCAAGGAGAATATTTTGCATAAACTCCCGTTGGGTATGATACCCGGAATATAGCTTTTTCTTTCTTGCGATTAGAGAGGCATATTCGGTTTGGAGCATCTTCATAGTGGGCAGCTTGGTAAGGTTGAGGCCGTTAAAGAAATTCTTTGCGGCCTTGTGTGCTTCTATTTGCTCCCGATGCTTGGCAAGAAATTTCTTGCTGTACCCGGCCTTGCGGTATTGGGTATATATATCTCTGGTCTTGATATACGTACCGATATGTTTTTGCAAAACGGCGATCTCTTTCAATCGCGCATCGGTGGCATGAATGTGGCCCTGGGTATCGTTAAAATCATCCTTGGCCTTTTGCGCTGCTACTCGCAAAGTATCTATATCGCTAATATTGTTTTCCTGTAAAAATATCAAGGTCTGGGCCGCTTGCTTTAAGTTGAAAATCTTGGCCCATTGTTCATATCCTGGGCTATCTTTGGCCTTTAAGGAATTTTCTATATCTATCAAAAGATTAAGCTTCGCTGGCGGCCCGGTAAGTGTTTGCATCGTTGGCGGTACAACTCGTTTACCAGATATCCTTTGCTTTAACGCGGCTTCTGCGTATTCATCGGATAGGGAGGAAAGGCGAATGGGTTTTTTATGTCCTGGCATTATTAACGAAATATGCTTGCGGCGTTTTTGGTTTACCTTGCAACCGCTGTCCACAAGTATTTTTATAAACTCGTCAAAGTCCCTGGGTTTCTTTTCAAGGACTGAATCTATAAATTGCTGCAACTCGTCAGCCTTAGTAGGCTTTTTCTTATGGCCCTTACCCTCTAGCCATGTACCGTAGTGTCCTTTTGATGGCTTGGGACCTTTGACAACAGATAAACCATTCTCTAAACAGATGAGATCGTTAAGCTTGCGAACAGCAAAAGCCGAACCCCAGAAATTCACAAACTTTCTATCGCTATCAAGGTTAGTGGAGTTGAAAATTATGTGGTTATGTGTGTGGGCCTTATCTACATGCGTTGCCACAATGAAAGAGTGGCGGCCTTTTGTAAACCTTAACGCTAATTCATAACCCAGCCTATTGGCTTCTTCCGGGGTAATCTCTCCCGGCTTGAATGATTGCCGGAGATGATATGCAAGCACATCATTTTTTTGACTTCGGCCTGTTTTGGCAAAATACTCTTTTTTAGACATAAGAAACTCTACATCAACTGTACGTGGGTCGCATTCATACCCTGTAACCAATTCGCCATTTTTAGTCTTGTCTGGGTTTAGGGGGTAGGTGGTACGGTCTGATATGGTTTGTGCTACGGATTTGCCCTTGTTTATGTGTAGTGGCATTAACCGGGATGTTGCCAAATGACTGCCTCCTTTCTTTTGGGTAATAAAAAAGACGGCGGTTGCCCTATCGCAACCGCCGCCGCTTTATATCTTGATTAACTTTTTCATAATACCCTCGGCCTGTTGCCAAAGTCTTTCATAATTATCTTGCAAGTCGGCAATATCAGCCTGATATATGCTGCGAGTTTCGTTGGCTCGTTTCGCAATTTGATTAAGGTTAGTAGTGGCGTTACGGAGCAGCTTAACCATTTCACGCACATCAGAAAAATCCAATTTTATCACGAATCCATCAAGGGCCATTTTTCTAAGATACGCTTCCCTGTTGTTGATACTAGCCGCTTCCATTTTTTCAGCGATAATGGCACTTTCCTGTTCTGTGACGCGCATGTTTATCAGTATGCTACGGCTACGTTTTGGTATATATGCATCCTCCCGTCATTGGATTATATAACTGTGTCTCTGGCCTTGTTGCCTTGGGTACTGGTATTATCACCGCTGAACATTGTCCTGCTTTTTTCGGCATTTCGCTCAAGGGTTTCTAGCAAAGATGGTTTTTCCTTTGCAACATTGGGTTTTGCCATAGTGCGATCATTGCCTTGCTGAACCCTGCTTACGGGTGAAATTTTTATAACTTCATCCAAAATCCTAATAGTATCTGTTTCGGCTGGGATAAAATATCTTGTTTGATAATTTATCCTCTCGGTGAATACACCTTTTTTCTGTAATAAGTCAGTGTACAGGAAATCCGGGCCAATGACTTCTATGCGCTGCTCGTTAGATACTCGCCTTTGTGCGATTCTCCAATCGTTATCAAGATAGACCGTATCGCCATTTTTTATATGCTTCAATAGATCTGCCGTTTCAATTTTTTCTTTATCCCTTATGGCTCCCAATCTATCCAAAGTGGCATCAATTGATTCTTCAGGAATAACCCTGCCTATCAACATATCGCCATCAGTTGTAAGCACTCGGTATATTCGCACATTCTCTGTGGGGAGTTTGTCCCACACTGGCAATACCGTACCGCCTATCAAGTGCAAATTAGTTGTGCGAAACTCCGGCAACTCTGATATGGCATTATTCCAAAGTTGTTCCGCTGTTGTAGTATCAAGCTGTATCCAGTTATTCATAACCCTGTATAACGGCATATATTCCTTCCCATCTTGCCCTGCTAATCTGCAATTCTCAGAAACATTGCCGTATTCATCGGTCATGGATGAAGTCTTAAAGACCGCCCTGACAACACCAGTGCTTTTGCTTTGATAGAACCCCATAAATGCAGAGTCTTTTGTTTTTACTTCGTTGAATTGAGTAGGCTTGATTTTATTTAGTGCGGTAAGGTTATAGTACTTTGTCGTGGCCCCGGTAGCGTCATCGGTACTAATGTCCTGGGTTTCATTCAACACAACCTTATCCGCTTTGTAATTTTCCAAACCCCTATCAAGAGTGCCGTTTTGCATAGCTTGTTCTGTTGCTATATGAAGCCTCTCCGCATAGCCATCAAAGACGGCGTTCTGCTCGTGACATTCTAGGGATAGGATTCTGTTTAGAAACTTATTAACTTCACGTAACTCCTGTGCGTTGGTGTTGATGTAGCCGTATTCATCTATAAGCTTATGCTTTAACCCCAGCTTTTCAATGATTGAAACGCCGTCAGAAATACCTTCAACTTTGTTTAGGATTAAAGCCTTGTAAAACGAAGAGAGAACATCAGCCGCAAACGCATTTTCCAGGTTATCCCCAGCGGCGAATAGGCCCTGGCTCCCGGTTTGCCGCTGTCCTTTTGTAAGGGCCCCTAACTGGTCTAGCCGCTTTGCAATGGTGGAGATAAAGCGCATCTGCCCTTTTAAGTCCGTTGTTACTAACGAGAATGTGGGTGCGGAAACCTGATTACTTCTATGAGAGCGCCCAAAGCCTTGCACTGCTGCGTCAGCTTGCCAGCCCGCTTGGAGTAGATAATGTACACGATGTTGTTGGTTTTTTGCTGATTTGTCAGCATGATAGCTTTTGCCTGTTCCCCCGGCCTTGGAGAAAACAATAATGCGCTTCTCACCATCTTGAAATGCCTGGACATCAGCTTGCTTTTTGTTTGCAATGTTTTCTTCTCTGGCCCTGCCGTCTTTTATCACGACACGCCTTTTACGCCCGGTGTTCTCCGCAACCATATCACTACCGAAATGGTTAATAATCATATCCAGGGCAGATGCAGGGACTTTGATACTACCCAATTTATCAAGCAGCATTTCCTTTTGTCTTTCAGCCTCACGATTGATAACGGGATTGCCTTGACTATCAAAAACTGGCTTGCTTCGGAGGTTGCCGTTTTCGTCTCTATATTCCTCAAATTGGACGATTGGGAACGAGTTTTCAATATATAACATAAGCATTTGCTTTGGTGTTAGGTCAAAATCATCAAGCTCTAAGTCCTGTTCTTGCAAACGGGCAAACTCGCGTTCCTGTGCGCTTTCATTGGTGCTTACAAGCTGGACAACGATTGAGTTACCGTCATCTAACTGTTTTTGCATATCTGCAATCATGCTGGGTACTTGCATAGCAGTAAGAATCTGATTAAAAAACCGTTGCTGAGCGCTCCAAAAAGCCCCATATGCTTTACCTTTTGCCATCCCGTCCGAGCCTTGGTTAGTGGTTTGCAGTGCCTTATTAATATCTTGCAAAACTATCTGCCATGACCGGGCTAATTCGTCATATATCTTTCGTTGCTCTGGTGTTAGTTCGTGGACGATTTTATCGTAGGCTACATCCTCATAGCTTATATTGCGGGATAAATATACGCCCATGGCCTTCATATCCCTGGCTATGAGTTCCATAGCGGCAAGCCCCCCGGCTTTGATTCTATTGACAAAATTATCACCATTGGGGAAAGCTGTACCCTCGCCCCATAAGCCAAGACGTTCGGCATACCGCAGATTTTCTACTTCTGTTGCCCCTGTTGCAGAGGAATAAATAATTTTTGCATTTGGCAGTGCTTCCTGTATCGCAAGCCCCGCCATTCCTCGTTGGCTGGCCTTTTTTACGCCTCTGTTTCCTTGTGTTGAAGTGGAGTTAGCCATATTATGCGCTTCATCAAATACGATTACGCCGTCAAAGTCTCTCCCAAGCCATTCAATTATCTTTTCATAATTCGAACCGCTTTGGTCAAACCCCTTTGATAGTGCGGAATAGGTGGCGAAAAGGATAGCTTCATCACTGCTTAAAGACCTATCAGCTTTTTTGCCGCCCTCAAACTCTACAACCAAGTCAGAGTTGCCGAATAATGCAGCTACATCACGCTTCGCATCCGGCACAAGGCCCCTGTTTTCGCTTAACCATACGGCTTTCTTTCTGCCTTGTCGGAAGTTATCTAAAATAACACCTGTTATTGTGCGGCCCTTACCTACGCCTGTACCATCACCTAAAAAGAAACCCCGTGTATTGCCGTTAGGCAATGTTTGGTTATGGCTTTGTCCAGCATAGGTCACAGCTTCTAGTTGAACATCAGACAATATGCCATTATCTATTATTGATTGGTCGAGGTTGGGCCTATAGGTAACAAGTGGGGGATGGATTGCGCTCATAGCCGCACTTTCGCTTATATTTGCTGGGTGAGGCTGTACGTTTTCAAGTAATAAAAGCTGTGGCATGTAATTTTCAAATATGCTGTCAGTGAGTTCCTTTTTTACTCTCGGCCCAGTATCCCCAATAGGTTGTCCGTTATCAGCAATACCAGGCTGTCCAATTCCGTCAATGACATCATTTCGGACTTCATTTCCGCTATGTCGCTCTCCATCGAGGATTGGTGTAGGCCCATCATCGCTGATATTTGTAGGTTCGGGACCATCGTCGGGAGTTCCTCTAGGAATAGCATCAACTTCTTGTGTGATGGCCTGTTCTGGTCTATCTCCAGCAGTTGCGGTATCAGTAGCGCCGCCTGGGTTAGATATAGAGTCATCTGGGATATGCTCTGGTTCTTTTGCTGTAGTAGTATCAGTGCGTGTTGATTCAATGGGGTTTTGTTCAATTCCATTATTAACTTCATGTTGGATGCTTGGCCTGTCATTTCTAACTCCTTCCAATAATCGTTCCAAATCAGATAAACTTTCAACAAAGGCAGTTATAACAGGTTCAATTGTAGGCCCGTTTTTGTCAATGACCAACAACTGTACACCAAAATCTGTGCCGTATTTATGATAGTTCTTACCGTCTATGCCGATGTTTGCCTTAACATTATACTGCTCTTTGACTTCACGCCACCACTCTCTAAAAGCAGGGGCTTCATCAGCCATTCCTTGCCCAACTATGGCAACCAACCGCCCATTTGGGGCAAGCATCCTAAGTGCTTCTTCGATGTGCCTTGCGCCGATTTTTGTGTTGTGTATATTTCTTTTTGCCGATGTAGAAAAAGGCGGGTTCATAACAACTACCGTAGGCTCTAGTTTATCACCATGGATATTGTTAATCTGCTCGGCATCCTCATTATAGAAACCGTCAAAGGGTAGGTTTTTTATGATTTCCAGCCTACGGCTATCAAGCTCATTTACATAAACCGTAGCACCGTCTTTTTTGGCGAAAACTGCAATGCCACCGATTCCAGCAGATGGTTCAAGCACTATGTCCCTTGGGGTTACATTCGCTGCCCAGTTTGCCAGATATGCAATACTTGGCGGTGTGGAAAATTGCTGGTACATTTCCATTCTAGCTATACGCCTTGTTTGGGTAGGAAGCAGTGCAAGTGCTTTCATCACATTTTCATATGAGATATTGTCCATGGATAGCATATACTGATTTACACCAAGTTCCATGGCATCATAGGCATCTTTTGAGGTAAAGGCGTTGTTTGCCATTGTATCGCCGCGGGCCCTTGTTGCCTCATTAAATAACTCTATACCTGAAAATTTTTCACCTGCCTCTAGTTTGGCTTTGACAAAATCGGCTACAACCATTGATGGGAAAGGTGGGGCTTCAGGATACTGCTCTGGTTCTTGGGATTGTACCGTTTCCGCTACTGCGGTAGATTGCACAATCGGTAGTAGGTGGGCATTGCGTGGGTCATGGGTCAATGCTTCGTCAAATTCACGGTGAAATAGTGACATAAATACCGGGTATGTTATTGCTGGGTCACGTAAATGCACATCAAAAGAAGATATTGCATTTATTTCATACAGCTTATTATGGATGTAAACCTTATCACCCGGCATTGGCTGGCGAGTAGTTGGGGTACTGGGCGTATTTGCTTCAATATCAGGCTGTTCCAAACCATCATAACGTGAAATGTCATCTTCGTCATTGGATAGCATAGACGGCATTTCCGTGGGCAGTACGACTATATCATCCGGGTTATGATATTCCTCTAATATGGGGATATAATCATAGTCTGATTCATCAACGGGGGCCAAGGGTAGTTCCGGGGATTCCAAGTCAGTGGCAAGTGATTCTTCAATGGATTCACTGCCAAATGCAGAAACGCCGCTCTCAAGGAACGGCGCTTCTTCTGGTGTATCTTGTTCTATGTCTCTGATTTGGTTAAAAACAGGCCGGAGTACAGTATTTTTTCCGCTTGGCTGTGTAGATTGTTCATGTGTTCCATCCACTCCGTTGGGCTTGTGGCTTTGTCCGGCGGCGGGGATTTCTTGGCTATCTTCTCTGCCTCCAGGCAAAGGAGAAACAGTTTCTCTTGTGCCGCCAGCTTCGTGTACACCACCGGGCGGTGGCCCTGTAGGTATTCTTTGTACATTAGGCCGTATGTCCCTAACGGTTCCGGCATTTCTCGTATCGTGATGTCGGGGATTAGCAACTCCCCTTGCTGGGTGTACGTTATCTGGCTCATGCTGCCCCTCTCTTTCTTCGGATTTTTCTCGTTCGTATGCCTTTATCGTTTTTTCGATACCCCGGAGTATATCTTCCGTTACGGTACTAACGGCAGTTCCCAGGGCATAGATGCCGTCAGGTGCATTGAAGTCAAAAACAGGCTGTAAATCTTCCAATTCTACAAACTCATTTGGGTCAATACCGCATCTTTTCATAATAGCGTAGGCCATGCTTATGGTTAGCGCATCCGTAAAGGTTCTTTCTATATCAAATTCGTTCATGCCCTGTAAATGGCTGCTATCCAGTGAGCTTAGGATATCTGCCTGGTTTTCTTCATAAAAGCGTATTGATAGATGCATAGAAAGCCGTAATAGATATACACCTAAAGGATTACTTGGCGGTTCTTGGTCGTTGTCTGTGCTAAAAGCATAGGTTTTAACACCATGGGCTTTTTCCAATGATGCAATTACATGGGTCTCATGTTCGGGCTTTAACTCCCACAAAAACGGGCGGTAAGAACGTGATGCATACCTGCCATCCCTTGTATCAGCTACATCATAGACATATTTCAAACGGGGCCTACTGCCTGTGTTATCCAATAAAGCAATACCCTTGGAATGTTTTTTAATATCACGATACATAGGCTTTTTCCAGGTATCGAAAGGCGCACAGGCTATTGCATCAGGCCGTTGGGCATGGATTAATAGCTGCTCATTGAATGGATATTTATATAAGCGCCCTGCGGTGGCAAGAAAGGAAGTCCAATTACTCATACTTTCAGTGATTTGCCGGGTTTGGTCATCGGCAATATCGGCTATAGCCTGGTAATTGTTTGACAAATATTAATCCTCCACTTCGTCAAATTCATCTGCTGCATAAAAGCCTATTTGGATAAATTCATCATCGGTGATATTGTCCAGCTTTGCCAGTACAGTGCCGAAAAGGGCTATCATTTCCGGCTCGTATACATCATGGAGGGCAGTTACAAGGTCATTTTTTAGGTTGCTGCGGGTGCTGATATCGTAAATACAGATTAGATTCATTTCCTCTACTGTAAAGAGTTCAGTGTACCTCATTCTATAGTGCCTCCTGTCCTGGTTTTTTTGTTTGTGTATCCAATGTGGGCGTAGACTTGCTGGCAGCTTGCCGGGTTGACTTTTGCGCATTAGCATCTAGGGTTGCTATGACGGATGGTTTTACGTTCTCGGCTTCTCGGAACCGTTTTGTAAAGCCCTCCAGCAAAGTCGGGTGGGATTTCAGGTAAACCTTTGGGTCTACGGGTATATCTACACCCTTGGCCCATGCCTTTGTGGAATCGCTAAACCGTCCATCCCAATCTGCGGCTTGGATATTTGCAGCCAGAACATGGGCAACTCGCTCTGGACCGTATTGGTCTATTACGGTTTTTGCCGCAGTCTTTAGGTCATAATGATGTAACTTGTGGTTGCTGTCGCTTATAGCTTGGTCTATGGCCTGCCCACACTCGGTATTGAGTCTATTGCTTTGTTTGTATGCGTCTATTTCCCCATTTTCACGGGCTGTACCAGCATCGTGCTTATATACAGGAACTTGATTTATTGGTGTTTCTGTTGGAGAGACTGTTTCCGCGGGCTGGGTCATAGCCTCACTTGTAACATCTAATGGAGCGCTAGCTTCTGGTTGCTCATGCTGTGGGTTCGCTAAATGCTCGCCTAAAATCCCTAACATTTTTCGTATTCCGTCAACTTCTTCTTGTGTTACATAGTGGTTCACCCCACTGTCTATGCATGATTGATGATAGTCCCAAAAGCTATTTATATGGTTATATAACCCTGATTCGCCTTCAGCATAATCCCCGATGTCATAGCGAAATGTATATGCAGATAGCACTGTGTCATCGGTGCTATCTTTATAAAACACCGTGCCAGACGTTTTATCATAACCGCCATGCCCTTCCTCGGCCCGTTGCACCCTAAACCTGGCTTCAACATCCTTAAATTTTGCATCTGCATCACTAAAAGATAGTTTTTCATAGCTGGCAAACTCAGGATTCATGCTAAACTCAATAACAACAAAGGGTTCTGACTCATCTGTAGGATCGTCACACACAGCAGTCACATATTTTTTCCACTCTGATGCATGTGGAGTTTCAACGGCAGCACTATCTTCTGGTGCTTCCGATTCTGTTGTGGCAGCTATGGGTTCATGGGGTGCTTCAACTGCCATGGTTGGCTCATTAATAACCGTATGAAATGAAAAATCCACACCGGCTATGTTTTCGGTGTGGGTTTCGGTTGTAAAATCCGGCTCCTGGGGGTTTTCTGGTGCTGGTTGAGTTGGTGGCTGGGTTAGCGGCTGGTCTGGCACGATAGCCTCGGCGGTTATGTCTATACCCCGCTCTTTGCATATTGCATCAAAACGGCTGCTAATATCATTTATTAAAGTGCCAGCTTCTTTGCGGATAGTCTCTAGTGACGCATTAAGCTGGGTCATGTCTTTATCGTGATTGCTCCATTCGGCTAAATACCCAAAGGAGTTGGCCCCGGTTTCAATACCGAAACGTTGGCAGACTACATAGGCTATGCTTTCTGCTTCAATTTCCTTAACTGACTTTGATTTTTCATCTTCCGTTTCCAACCCGGCGCTTTTATCATGTAACTTAGCATGAGCAATCTCGTGTACCATTACCGCAATTGTCTGGGCCTCACTCATATCCTCACGAATTTCTATACATTCGCCATGTATACAGCGTCCATCCTTGGTTGGGGGTAATGGCTTAAACTCAATTGGCAGAGGAGATACTGCTTCCAGGGCATTAACAAGCAAATCATAATTTTCCACTTGCCCGGCTAAATCTTCAACTAACTCTGGCAAAGGCTCCCCATGAGTTTGGGATACATCGAATACAGGCACAAGCCTAAAACCTGGGCCGCTGGCTTGAGAAGTTAATACCTCCGTAATAACATTTCCGTTTTCGTCCAACTTTGTGGCCTTGGTTTCTGGGTCTATTACTCCAAATTCCATTGATACGGGCTTTTTGCTACCTGTCGGGGCGTATATATATAATGCCTTTGTACCTTTGCGTGGATGGCGGTTAAACTCCTTCTCCCACAATAGTTTGCTTGCAACTCTTGTAGCATGGGGCATTTGTGTTTTTATCAGCATAATATTTCTGCGTGAATATTTATGAAAATGAGACATGGCTTGCAAATATTCTCTATATTTATCGCTATCGTATAACTCCATCATACCCGCTTTAAGTTTTTCGGTTAAGTCCTGTCTGCGGGCTTCTGCCTCTATTTTATAGGCTTCTTTGTCATAAGCCAAAAATATCCTCCTTTGCAATCTTATGAGCTTTTTAACATTGCATTGATTATTTGAGGGCGTACCCATAGGCGCTGGAATTTCTTCCAGTCGGGTTGCACATTTCCGTATTTATCACGGAATAACATGGCATAGGGGAAAAACCCGGCTTTCCATGCGTCACGCAAACGCTTTTCGGCCTGTTCCATGGTGTCATCGGGATAACCGATAAGAACATAGCAGTAGGCTTTACGTGATGCCCTGCGGATGCCGCCATCTTGTAGAATCTTGCCCGCTTGTATAAGGGGTTCGTAATCATCTGGGGTATCATAGGCAAAGTACATGCGTTGTGCTTTTGCTTCACGTAGCAAATCTACATGCCATGGCTTTAGTAATCTTGATTCTAGGCCGCCTGTGAATATGGGTTTTTGAGGTTG
>Ga0123355_10002222_pt1 | contig 27410 bp, 16 predicted proteins | sample TergutEmb28metaG_3_FD_89872 | JGI IMG/M metagenome (GOLD analysis project Ga0123355, IMG submission 89872) | Embiratermes neotenicus P1 segment gut microbial communities from Petit-Saut dam, French Guiana - Emb289 P1 | ecosystem: Host-associated > Arthropoda: Insects > Digestive system > Gut ... | reverse complement strand
TAGACAGCTTTGCTTTTAATATCCACAACCTGTCTGTACTCCACGGGATTATAGAAGTAGATGTTCCGCCGGAACAACAAGTAGATGCTGCCGCTGCAAGCCTAACATGGGATCGGATTCGTTTAGAAAATGCCGTACAAAGCGATGTAGCTACAGACTTGCGCCTTCCAATACGCCTTGCAGCACAAGACTTGTATGATGCAACCGTTACATGGGCATCTTCCCATCCCGATATCGTATCCGCAAGCGGTATAGTTACCCGCCCAAGGGATGTGAACGCCGGTGTAACACTTACGGCTACTGTATCTGTAGGTGGTAATACGCAACTCGTAACCTTTCATTTAACCGTCACTTACTATGAAACCGATACAGGCGGCGGCGATGCAGAACTCATTCGGCTTATACCGGGGCCGGACTTGGGAGATGCACGACACAATGGGGCCGCCCGCGATATGGAATGGGAAGCCGGTAATAGTGTCGTCGGCTGGATTAGACCATGGGCGTGGATACGTTTTGACGATGTTGACCTGCTAGACGGAATAGAAAGCTTTATGGTCAGGTATGCCAGAGGAGTAGGCCCCACCCCCGCAAACTTCCAGTTGTGGGTAGCGCCGCCGGGCAGCCCAACCGTACCTGGCCCTGGGGGAGTCATTAACTTGCCTGCGGAAGCGGTACAAGTAGGCGAAATTACTTGGACAACTACAAATACCGGTGGCTGGGGAATACCGGGCAACACAGTTTATACAGATATCATTGCCAATAGCGGCGAAGGGTTAATGGACGTATACGCCGTATTTGTGCAAGGCGAATGGAACTTTGCCTATGTAGCGCTGGAATTAGCCAATGACTCTGACCCACCTTGCTGTGAAGCATACCCATACTGTAACTGCGCCACTTGCCCATATTGCACGGCAGACGCAACAGAGCAGTACAACCTATTTGAGCGCATGGTCGCCAACCAATTTATCATGAACGGCGGCGGGTTTAACCCCGACTATCACAGTTTCCCGCGGCTTGGCGGTTTTGGCGGCGGCGGTTGGCTGCGTTTTGACAATGTAAACATGGAATACGGCATTGCAGGGCTGGAATACCTTTATCACTGGGGAAATAATGATATCCATACCGTAACCGTCGAAGTACGCCTTGGTACGCCGGAAATGACTATTGCAGAAATGCAAGCGCAACCGGTTATTGCCACAAGCGCGCAACCGCATCCGCCTACAGGCGGGTGGGGGAGACACCATGAGGCCACTTATGGGCATGTGCCCGGACGCATCAGTATATCTGACTTTGCCGAACATGATGGCGGGGAATACAGCATTCTTATATCAATACATGGCCAAACCTATTTTGTGGACATGTATCTGCTTTTGGAAACAGCTGAATGTGACTGTCCGTGTTGCGTAGTTTCTTGCTGCGAAGACTACCCATACTGCGACTGCAACGAAGTTCCTCCTTGCTGCGAAGACTATCCGGATTGCGACTGCAACGAAGCTCTTCCTTGCTGCGAAGACTATCCGGATTGCGACTGCAACGAAGCTCCTCCTTGCTGTGAAGACTATCCGGATTGCGACTGCAATGAAGCTCCTCCTTGCTGCGAAGACTACCCGGATTGCGACTGCAATGAAGCTCTTCCTTGCTGCGAAGACTACCCATACTGCGGCTGCAATGAAGCTCCTTGTTGCGAAGACTACCCGGGCTGCGATTGCAACGAAACACCGGATTTTTCTGCGCTACAAACCTTGATAAATCAAACCTTTGGGCTAAACCCAAATGCATACACCCAAAGCAGCTGGGCAAACCTACTCGCAGCCAGAACAGCTGCCCAAGCACTTATTGCCGGGCAAAATGCAACTCAAGCACAAATTGATGCGGCGCATAACGCATTGCAATCGGCAGTAAATGCTTTAGTATCTGTGCAACCAGGCGGGCAGCAGCCACCAACGCCACCGCAACCTCCTCCGCAGCAGCCACCACAATCACCATCAACAGATTATGTACCACCATCACCTCCGCCATTTTTTCCTCTGGTACAACGTCAGCCACAGCCATCAGAACAGGCGTATTCTGACCCTGATGCATACGCATATATAGAATACGACGCCGATGCGCAAGAGCCGGAGCCTGCTGAAGCAGTGACACCTATTTCGATACCGCTACCACCGCCGGCAGCAGCGGTAAACAGGCTGGTCTTTACAGTTGGCAATGTACAATACTTGCTAAACAGCCAACCCCGTACAAGTGTTGGCGCACCGTTTATTGACCCAACTACCGACCGTATGATGATTCCGCTGCGCACTTTGGCGGAAGCCTTGGGCGTAGAAGTAGAATGGGACAGCGCAACACGTTCTGCAATAGTGCATTTGCCTACAGGCGTGCTTATTGTTCCAGCAGATGAAATGTTGCCAGATGGCATGGGCTCTGCCATGATAGTCAATGACCGCATATTCATACCATTGCGTTTTGTAATGATTGCATTTGATGCAAATATAGAATGGGATAGTGCGAATAGGGCGGCCAATATTTCTTGGTGAGTAAAGCCTCTTCTGCACTAGACACGGAATCTTGTATAATCAATGAGTTTGAGAAAAAGCGATTGAGGTGTAATCTTCAATCGCTTTTATTTGCGTTTTAGCCTAAGAAACCATAGGCGGTCAATAAACCGCTATAAGCTGGTAGTGGGGGTTTCTCGTGCAGTCACCCAAAATTACTATATTTGTTTAATGTAATAGGATTGTAAAAAAATCTTGACAGTTGCATGTGAATATTATATAGTATGACATATCAAACGGTGTAACATATAAGACAAACACCGATGGAATTGAGGGAGCCTATATGGCTGGTGTGGCACTTGTAAACACAAGTAAGGTATATCCTGGGGTGAAAAATGCCGCCCCTGCTGTAAATGCTATAAACCTTAACGTAAACGACCATGAATTTGTGGCTTTAATAGGCCCTTCCGGTTGCGGCAAGTCTACGACTTTGCGCATGATTGCAGGGCTGGAAAGCGTTACAAGCGGCGAAATTTATATTGGGGATACTTTAGTAAACGACCTTACGCCCAGGGCCCGCAATATAGCAATGGTTTTTCAAAACTATGCATTGTATCCAACCCTAACCAATTTTGAAAATATCGCTTTTGGCCTGCGTGTGGCAAAAGTTCCAAAATATAAAATAACAGAAGAAGTAAACCGGGTTGCCAGGTCTTTGGAGCTTGATGGAATGTTAGACAGATATCCGCGCCAGCTTTCCGGCGGCCAGCGGCAAAGGGTTGCTTTAGGCCGTGCCATTGTACGCGACCCGCAAGTGTTTTTGCTGGACGAACCATTGTCTAATCTAGACGCAAAAATGAGGGTGCAAATGCGTTACGAACTTATCGAGTTACATAAAAAGCTGAACACTACTACCATTTATGTAACGCATGACCAAATAGAAGCCATGACTATGGCGCATCGCATAGTCATTATGGATAGGGGCGTAGTGCAACAGATTGGTACCCCTGCAGAAGTGTATGCCCGCCCCGCAAATACATTTGTGGGCAGCTTTATAGGCACGCCGCCTATGAACTTTATCGAAGGACGGCTAGAAGTTATAAATGACATACCATACTTCGACAACCAATCCTTGCGTATCGAGATTACTAAAGAGCAATATAGTAAAGTGTCTGCAAGCAAGGCGCATAGTATCTATTTGGGTGTAAGGCCGGAAAATATTCATCCCATTTCGGCTTCAGAAGAAGACAGCAAGCATACTATAAAAGGACGGGTGCGCTTTGCAGAACTTATCGGCGCAGACCAGAATGTTCATATAGATTTAGGGAAACGGGACCGGGTAATAGTACGTATGCTAACAGATATATTTGTAAACGACGGAGATTTAATTTCTTTACGGGTAAATGTCAACCGTATTTTGTTCTATGACATGAATAATGGTAATTTGGTATCCTAAAAACCAATCCCATGTCGAAAACTTGGAAGCTGAGCTGAAAACTTGCTATTTAGATGGAGGTGCGAACTGTGAAGGTTATTCGTAATACTCGCAAAAGAAACGTCGGCATTGCCTGTGCAGTTCTTGCTCTGTTATTCATATTGGTGTTTGTACTTCCTAATTCCAGGGGGCCGGCCTATGCACATGTTGGTTCGTTTCCCGCTGCCAGGCCATACGCTGCCGGTAACGAAGTTGCTCGTATAGATTTAGGCGAAATTACATGGGACGCATATGCGCGTGGGGACGTTTCCCATCAGGTGCAAATCCCAGCCGCCGGGAATTATATGTTGATTTTTACTTACCGCGCCATAATCGACACGGTGCAGCCAATGGAATTACTTATAACCATAGGCGATACATCTTACGTAGTTGCATTGGAGCAATCCTACACTTTTGACCAGTTCCCCTTTGTGCAAGACGAGCGGGGAGATGAGCGCCGCCCGCGTCTAATTAAGGATATGTCATGGATGACTACACCAGCCTACAGGGCCAACGGCGGGTTGTCTGTCCCCATAATGTTTTATATGAATGCGGGTGCAAACACGATTACTATAGAGAGCATAGGCGGGGCTGTGTCTCTTAAAGATATGGCTGTTGTATCTACAGTGCGCATACCAGACTATGCCACTTACAGGGCCCAAACTCCTGGCGGCAATGCAGTTGGCCAATTACTTATTACAGAAGCGCAAGATGTTGCGCGTATTTCAACACGTACCATTCAGCTTCACAGCTTATCAGAAGCGGGGCTTTCCCCAGAGACATACGGGCGCACTGTGTTTAATACTATTGGCGGTGTAAGCTGGCAGTTTCCCGGGCAATGGGTGGAGTGGACTGTAACAGTGCCGGAAACGGGCTATTACAATATCGCTTTCAAATATCAGCAGAACCTAAACCCCGCATTGCATTCCTTCCGCAGGGTAGAAATTAACGGGCAAGTTCCTTTTGCGGAATTATTAAATGTGCCATTTCCATTTTCTGCATCTTGGAGCAACTTGGTACTTGGCGGAAGCGAACCATTTATGTTTTTCTTGCCTGCCGGTGAGCATACCATCAGGCTTACAAGTGTTAACGAGCCTTATTTTGAAGTGTATGACAATCTTTTAGCCATTGCAGAGGAAATACGGGTGCTGGATGTTTATATAAAAGGAATTACCGGCGTGTTTAACGACAGGCAAGTAGATACACACCGTATTTTCCAATTGGACAGATACATTCCGGATTTAAGCGAGCGTTTGACCAACTTGGCAAATAGCATTCAAACCCAAATGAATATCCTTTCCGACATAACAGGTACGCCATATTCACGTTTTGATTTGCTGAGACACGAAGTGCGCACACTGAACAGGTTTGCCAATAATATCGACCTTATTACAAACAGTTACGATGCCTTGCTTCGCTCCCAAACCAATGTAGCCAGCTTTGCGGTTACCTTAACAGAGTCGCCGTTGATATTTGACACCGTTATGGTTGCATCCCCAGACCGGGGCTTCCCAAGAGCCAGACCAAGTGCGTTTGGAACGGCGTCCTTTATGACAAGGCAGCTTGTATCGTCTTTTACAGATGACAGAGGGACCGTAGCTGTAAGAGACCCAGAAGTAATTCAAGTGTGGGTACAGCGTGGCCGCGACTATATTAACCTTATGCAGCAGCACGCAAACGAATTTTTTACACCGTATTCGGGCATACAGGTAAGCATGAATTTTATACCCGATGCGCAATTACTTATTTTGGCCAACGCGGCGGGGCAGCAGCCCGCTGTTGTTTCCGGCATAGGGCGGGATGTTCCGTTCAACTTTGCCTTGCGTAACGCACTTGTGCCGCTTAACCAGCTTGACGGTTTTGACCAACTTGTACAAAACGTCCCGCCGGGGTCTATGGTTTCCTACCATTTTGCAGGGAATAGCTATGCCCTGCCGGAAGAGCTGATATTTAACGTACTATATTTCCGCAGAGATATTTTTGACGATTTTAATCTGGCACCGCCAAGCACATGGGATGATGCAAAGCGCATTATCCCAACCTTGCAACAGAATAATATGAACTTTTGGATCGCTTGGGGCGATTGGCTTACATTTTATTACCAATTTGAAATACCCGCCTATACTCCCGATGCGTTGGATTTGGCACTGGATTCGGAAGCGGGCTTCCAAGTATTTAGATACTGGTCTGAATTGTATACCCGTTTCAATTTCCCTCACCGTATAGGCAGTTTTTATCAAAGTTTTAGACATGGCCATATACCCGTTGGCATATCTACATTGCAAGATTACTTCTTCTTGCGCCTTGCAGCGCCGGAACTTGCGGGCTTGTGGGGCATTGCTCCGGTACCGGGCATAGTAAACGAGGACAATATAAATGTACGCTGGCAAAGCGGCGACCAAAGAGGAGTCGTTCTGTTTAGAACGGACGAAGACCGCGAAGCCAAAGGCTGGGAGTTTATACAGTGGTGGATGGATACAGACACGCAGCGCAATTTTGCACTTGACCTCGAATTTTCTTTGGGGCAAGAGTTCCGCTGGTTTTCTGCCAACCCGGAAGTTGTTGCCGCCATACCTTGGGACGAAAACGACCGCCGTACCATAATGACACAATTGGAATGGTTCAAAGGCATACCATTTGCCCCGGGCGGCTCATATCTGCTGGAACGCGAGATGCGCAATGCCTTATCCGATGTGGTTATAGACGGGCGCAACTACCGTGATACGCTTCACAGTGCCATTCGTGCCACCAGGCAAGAAATGCACCGTGTGCAGCGCCAGTTTAACATTATAGACGACGATGGTAATGTGCTCAGGCACCTGAGTATGCTGGAAGTTCCATTGCCAGCAATCGCCATACCCATGGAGGATTAATCCATGCTTAACGAGAAAAAACGCAAAAAGGGGTTAAAAGGCCCAAAAGAAGATAACCTTCTGGCCTATTTGTTTTTGGGCCCATATCTTGTTCTTTTTATAGTTTTCATTTTGCTGCCGGTTATCCTTGCGGCGGGCTTGGCATTTACGGACTTCAACTCCTTAGAAATGCCCAGGTTTATTGGGTTTGATAATTTTATACAAATGTTCTCTGGTGACATCGTGCTTATGCGCCACGTCATTCCAAATACATTGCGCTTTGCATTGATTGTTGGCCTGGGCGGCTATGCCCTCCAGTTTCTTATGGCATGGTTGATACTTAAAATACCACGTGCGATGCGTGGCGTATACACTATGGCTATCTATACCCCTTCTATAACCGGGGCCATTATGATGGGCGTGGTTTGGGTAGTCGCTTTTAGTGCCGACCGTTATGGGTATTTGAACCACTTCCTTATATGGCTTGGTGCCATAACAGGGCCTCTTGACTGGACACAGCGTGAAACCACACTTATGGTAATAATGATTTTTGTAACATTGTGGACATCTATGGGCGTAGGCTTCCTTTCCCTGCAAGCGGGTATGTTGTCTGTAGACCCGCAATTGTACGAGGCCAGTGAAATTGACGGGGTGACAAACGGATTCCAGGAAGTCTGGTATATAACCATCCCTTCTATGAAGCCGCAAATGCTGTTTTCCGCAGTTATGGCAATAGTTGGTGCCCTTAGGGCAGGCTCTATCGGTGTAACACTTTCCGGAATGAACCCCACACCGCGATACGCGGGCCAGTTGATACAAAACCATATAGAAGACTTTGGTTTTATACGAATGGAATTGGGTTATGCCACGTCTTTATCCTTTGCTATGTTAGCGGCCATGCTTCTCATAAACAAGGTGGTATTTAAGCTATTAGGCCAGAAGGAGGACGAATAGCCATGCGAAACAGAGTATCACCTGCACGGGTAGGGCAAATTCTTTTTGTTACTTTTTATGCTTTGGTGTCTATCCTTCCTATCATATTTATAATCAACCATGCATTTAAGCCGCTTTCGGAACTGTTTTTGTTTCCGCCGCAATTTTTTGTTCAAAACCCCACGCTAAACAATTTTAGGGAATTGGCGTTTGCTGTAAACCTTTCCGCTGTTCCGTTCTCCAGGTATTTATTAAACAGCGTTTTTGTAACGGTAGCCACAGTAACCCTGTCTGTATTGATTAGTACCATGGGTGCTTATCCGCTGTCCAAAATTAAGTTCAAGGGCAAAGCCATTATATTTAACACAATTATTATCTCCCTTATGTTTGTACCGGACACGGTGCGTATTACCCGCTTCTTAATCGTATCGAACATAGGCATTATGAATACTTATTTTGGGCATATCTTGCCGCTTTTGGCTATGCCTATAAGCATATTTTTGATCAAGCAGTTTATGGATCAGATTCCCAATACGTTAAGCGAAGCAGCCAAAATAGATGGTGCTTCCGAGTGGAAGATTTTTCATAGAATAATAATTCCAAACATCAAGCCCGCCATTGGTACCGCCGCTATTTTGTCTTTCCAGGCTGTGTGGGGCGATTTAGAAACTTCTACCCTGTACATGACCAGTGAAAGCATGAACACATTGCCATTTTTTATCCAAACCTTAAATGCAGGCTTGCTTGGCGGGGCAGGGGTAGCAAGGCAAGGCGCGTCTGCCGCCGCAGGTTTGCTCATGTTTTTGCCTAACCTGGTGATATTTATTATTTTGCAAAAGTCTATGATGAGTACTTTGGTTAACTCGGGTATTAAATAGTAGCTTACGAGAGGGTTTGGGGCAGAGCCCTATTTGAAAGAAGAAGGAGGCTGGTTATTATGAAAAGGTTTGTCGTACTGCTTATGATTTGCATCATGCTTATATCAATACCTGTGTCAGCCGCCATACCCCGTATGAGCCAAGGCTTTGTACCCTATGCCAGCTTTGGATTTTGGCGTTTGGACGAAGAAGGCAATAGCTTTGGGCAATTTTTTATGCAAGCACCTTATAAGCCTGCCAGCCCAATGCCCGTAATAGGCAACCCATTATTTGTAGATGGCGAAAGTGTTCAAGGACTTCATACCCCTATGGACTTGTTTATATGTGCAGAGGATTACATTTACGTTGTAGATATGCGTCAAAACAGAGCTGTAAAAATGACAGAACGAAGCGAACTTATTACCGAATTTGGTGACGAATACGGCCCAGGGCAGTTAAATAACCCGGAAGGTATTTTTGTAAGGCGTGAAACCGGCGAGGTTTATATCAGTGACACAGGCAATTTCCGTGTAGCGGTATTTAGCAATGACGGTGCATTTTTACGGGAAATTACCCGCCCTGATGACGCACGTATCCAAGATATTATGTTTAGGCCGGAAAGAGTTGCCATTGATTCCCGTGGGTTTTATGTAATCCAGTTAAAAGGGGAGAATAGGGGACTTATGCTGCTTACCCCCAACGAAGAATTTAATGGATTTTTTGGGGCTAATGTATCACAACTCAGCATTATTGAAAGAATACAGTCCAGGTTTTATTCGCTGGAACAACGCCTTGCAACACAAACAGTGCAAAACTCTGTAAGCGACATATATATAGACCATTTAGGATTTATATACACAGTTACCCCTGCGGCAGATAACGAGCAGATAAAGAAATTTAACGTGGGCGCACAAAACCTGTTTCGGGATAGAAAAATGGACGTAGCGCCTATCGAAACCGTTCAGATGGGCTGGTTTGAGGGCATAAGAACCGCTTACAGCAGTGTAACTGTAGATGCGAAGGGCAATGTATTTGCCCTAGATTCCGGTTCCGGCAGGATATTTATGTTTGATACCTTTGGTGAACCTGTATTCTCCTTTGGGGCGCAGATGTGGGATAGGGGAAACATTACCGTTGGTCTTTTTGGTAACCCCACCAGTATCAGGGTAAATTCTACCGGCACATTGTTTGTTACAGATTTGATTTACAGGGGCGTATTGGTTTTTACGCCAACGCCATTTGCATCGCAAATTAAAGAGCTAAACTACTTAAGCGCAGACGGGCGCTGGCACGAGGCCGTGCCTTTGGCCCGCGAAATTTTGCAGGAAAATGTATTTTTCATGTCTGCTCATATGGTTATCGGTATGTCCTACTTCCAAGAGCAAAACTGGGACATGGCCCGCAGCTATTTTAGGCGGGCGTTTAACGCCAGGGAGTATTCAGAGGCCTTTTGGGAATACAGGTTAATTTTTATTCAGCAAAATTTTGTATATGGACTATTGGCAATACCCATCATTGTCTTTCTTTTTGGTGTTAAAAATGTTGTGCAACGGAAACGGAAGAAAGGGGCGCTAAAGTGAAATCATATCTTGTAGGTATGTCATACCTTTGGAGAGTTTTGTGGCACCCCATTGATTCCTTTTACGACCTTGCTTATAAGGGTAAGGGGAGTATTTTGGCGGCGTGTACAATTTATGTGCTGTACTTTATCGCATTGGTTTTGCAGGCTATTTTTACTGGTTTCATTTTTAACCCTGCAGGGCTTATGAGTATGCCAATTCCTCAAATTTTTGTAATTAATGTTTTGCCTGTAATCGTGCTGATTATCGCAAATTGCCTTGTGAGTGCTATTAAACAGGGGCAGGGCACTACAAAGGCTGTATTTATTACAACTGCCTATGTTTTGGCTCCTGTAGTTGTATTTATTTTTCCCTTGGCTTTAATTTCTAATTTGCTTACAGATGCAGAGGCGGTTATATACGAAGCTGCCGTCATGTTTGTATATGTATGGGTAGGGTTCTTTTTCTACCTGAGTGTTATGGAAGTGCATGGGTATAGTATACCCGAAGCCTTTTTTAACACGTTGTGGATCATTTTTGGTGCTATAATGCTAGTGCTTTTTAGTGCTGCGTTTTTTGGTATTACATTCCAGTCTGTTAATTTCTTGTACGAGTTTATAAGGGAGGCGATTGGCTATGTCTAGGGAGCAGTTGGAATCAATTAAGCGTTATTGGCTGGCCAAATTGCGCTTTTGGGGTGTTGTAGGTGTTATTATGCTGGCACTTTTTGGCACAAGGGCTATTGTTACACATGGGCGGCAAAGCCGTCTTGGTACCGGCGATGTAGTCAGCGACAGCCAGCATCCCGTCCGTTTTAACGAAGATTTACAGCGGCTAAATTATACTGGCTTAGTTGTACTTATAGAAAATGAGAACCTGACACTTGCCGTTGATTTTAGTGATGGGAATATTGAAGTAACCAATAGAATAAGCGGATATGTGTGGCGCAGCAAGCCAACCCCAGAGGAAATGTACCGGGACGACAGCAATAACCTATGGCAGAACATCGCCCAAAGCCCAATTTATATAGAATATATAAATACCAGATATGATGCCTTGTCCAACATGTTGCATGTTGGTTCTCCCGGCTATAGAGTGGATGTCTACAGGCTTCCTAATGGGATAAGGGTCGATTATCAGTTTACAAACCAAGGGATAGCGGTTGCGTTGGACTTTTACCTGCACCACGACCATTTAGAGGTAGACCTCCCTAATTATATGGTTAGAGAAGTCCCCATGACATTTGTTGTAGAAAGTGGGAGGCTGGTACTGGACCGCTCTGTTCATAGTGCCATGATATTTAACATTCGTGTATTGCAATTTTTTGGTGCCAGCCAAGATAGGGATATTAACGGCAATGTAATAGATGGGTTTATGTTTATACCCGACGGCCCCGGTGCGCTAGTTCGTTTCGACGAGAACAGGGATTTCTTTAATACTTTTTCCGGCTTGGTTTACGGCAATGACTTTTCGTTTTTTAGCTTTCTCAATAACTCGTTGGGCTTGCAGCGGTTTCTCCCCAGGGTGTACTATCCCGTTTTTGGCATAAACAGAGGGTCTGATTCTATGCTTGCAATCATTCACCAAGGTGAAGCCAACGCGGCTATAAACGCTTATCCTTCGGGCGTGCGTACAAGTTTTAATACGGTACATGCCCAGTTTAACTACCGTACGCGTTTTATACGGTTCCAAAACATGATAGGCGGGGGAATAATGCTGTATACAGACGACCCCGCAAACTTTACCCGCAATATACGATACTTCTTTTTAACCGGTGACGATGTAGGCTATGTTGGTATGGCAGCGGCTTACAGGCAGTACTTAATGGATACAAAGGGGCTAACCCGCAGGCCATCCGGCGGCGACTTGCCTATGGAACTAAGCCTTTATGGCGGTGATAGAGAATCTACATTCCTTGTATCCCCGTTTATTACAATGACCACCTTTGACCAGGGACAGGAAATTGTACAATTTTTTGTAGACAATGGCGTAAACGAAATGAATATCGTATTTGACGCCTGGTATAGAAATGGTAATTCCGTTAGCTTCCCAAACAGGTTTCCCCCTGCAAGGCAGCTTGGCGGCCGGAATGGTTTACGTTCCTTTGTGGAGTTTGCCCAAGGGTTTGGGTTTAATGTTTATTTGACGGACTGGAATTTTCATGTAGAGTCCACAAGAGGCATAGTCCGCTCTAGGGATGTTATTTACGACATACAAAACACGCCTATGAACTGGGGTACTTTCATTAACCCCATGTATGTGCTTAATACCACTGCTGCCGCAAGAATAGCGGAACAAAGTATTAAAGAGCTTCAGTACTTGGGCATAAACGGGATCATGGAATTTTCTGCCGATTATTTAATATCCAACCAAGGTTCTGCCAACAGGATGCACAGGGAAGAAGTACAAAGAGAAGTTCATGCGTTATATCAGCGTTTTTCCGACGAGCTTGGAAGCATACGGCTGTGGCAGGGCATGACCTTTGGCTTGGTGGATGGTGCTACCGTAGTAGACCCTGTAGCGCGGTACAGCTTCTCGCCGCTTATAAGCGAGTATGTTCCTTTTTATCATATCGCCTTGGGCGGGCTAATAAACTTGGTTACAGTACCTGTTAACACCATGGCAGACCCAGAGATTTCTATACTTCGCGCGGCAGAGTATGGCATGAATCTTAGCTTTATACTCACCTATGCCCCAACAGAATATCTGTTTTGGGCATTTAACTCTTGGTTTTTAACCAGCACACAGTTTGATAATTTTAAGTACAGCTTTTTACAACTTTACAACCGCTGGAATTATGTGTTTGCGGAAGTGCAGGGGCAGTTTATTGTTAACCATGAAAATATTGCAGACAATGTATTCCGTACTACCTATGAAAATGGCCAGCAAATTATTGTCAACTATCGCAACGAAGCCTTTGTTTATGATGGGGTATCTATCCCGGCACTTAATTTTGCCATTAGGCGTGGAGGGCAGGTGTACGTGCCGTGAGTAAAATGACAATTGAGCAACGCAAAAAATTAATTGGCGCAATGTTTATTGCCCCTTGGGTACTTGGGCTTTTAATGTTTTGGATATATCCAATTATTACTTCGTTTATTATGAGCCTTAACCAAATACAGCCGTATGCGGGCGGGTTTCAATGGGAGTTTATTGGGCTTGCAAATTACAACCGTATTTTACGGGTAGAGGCCAGATTCCTGGATGAGCTTATTCCCTATTTATTTAGAACCATTGTAATGGTGCCGGTTATTGTGCTGTTTGCAGTGGTGGTAGCACTTTTGCTTAACCAAAAGTTTCCCGGAAGGGGCTTGTATAGGGCCATATTTTTCTTGCCCGTATTGTTTACGACCGGCGGCGTAATAATTACACTAATGACAAACGAAGGCGCGGGAGTAGAAACCGCCGGGGCTGCCGGTGGTGCAGCAACAGCTTCTGTAGCGTTTCTGAGTTCGCCGGCACTGTTGGATTTGGCACATAGGTTCTTGCCGCCGCGAGTTGCCGTGGCGCTATCGGATGTTTTGGACAACTTTGTTTTGGTGTTGTGGTATGCGGGGATACAAATTACTTTGCTTATTGCCGGCTGCCAAAGCATACCGGGTACAATATATGAAGCGGCCAGCATAGACGGTGCCAATGCTTGGGAAACTTTGTGGAAAATAACTTTACCGGGGATATTGCCTTTCATACTCATTTCTTTAATTTACACCATAGTAGATTTGTCCTCCCTTATTGATAACCCGATATTGGAGTTAATAACCGATGCTATGGATAACCCTGTTACGCAGGGTATGGGGTTGGGCTCTGCCATAGGTTGGGTATATCAATTGACGATTATGGCATTGATAGGGGCTATTTTCCTTATGTTCCGCAGGGCTACGCCTAAGCACTAAGAAGGTAAATTAAGGTGAAAGGGGTGCATGATTATGAGCGCGGTCAAAAAATTTTTTAACGACGTATATTATCGCAAACAAATATATGTAAAAATTAGAGCGGCTCTTTTTGGAGCCAGCAGAGAAAAGCGCGGGCTTGTAAGCACTATTTTGCTTTACTTTGTGTTAACCAGTTTGGCATTGGTGTATTTTGCGCCAATTCTTTCCATGCTTGTTACTTCTCTTATGGACTTTTCCGATATGATGAACCCCACTACCAACTGGATACCAAGACAGCTTGAGTTTAGTAATTTTAGGCAGGCATGGCGGGCATTGAACATCATGCCAGAGACATTGTTTGTACCGGGTTTTACCTTTTTAGAAAATATCGGGCGTTCTACTTTAATTAATACCACGGTTATGACAGTGCCCAGTGCTATTTTTCAGGTGTTTTCGTGTGCGGTAGCGGGTTATGCTTTTGGGCGGTTAGACTTCCCTTTCAAACGTTTCTTTTTTGTAATGTTGGTTCTGGTATTTGTTGTACCGCCTCAAGCGCAGATTATCCCACTTATTTGGACATACCGGGGGCTTGGGATTTTGAATACGCCACTAGTGTTTTATGGCCCTGCTTTGTTTGGGCATGGTGTGCGCGGGAGTTTGTTCGTATTTGTATTTATGCAATTTTTCCGTAAGCTGCCTAAAGATTTAGAGGAAGCCGCCATGGTTGACGGGGTAAACCCTTTAATGATTTTTTTGAAAGTGATGATGCCTTTGGCGAAACCTGCCTTTATGGTAGTATTCTTGTTTTCCATCGTGTATCACTGGACAGAATCCCTGCTATCTTCTACTTTGTATTCGCTGTTCCCCACTTTAAGTGTGCGCATTATGATGGTTATGGACCCTGATTCCATAACCGGTATCGCTGTTTCGATGCGCACAGTGCAAATGGCCACAGGGGTTATTATGATGGCACCAATTCTTATTATATATTTCTTCACGCAACGAACATTTACCGAAAGTATAGAGCGAACAGGCTTGGTGGACTAAACCAAGCCCAGCTTGGTGGACTAAACCAAGTGGCAACACGCCCTGGTACATGATTTGGGAGGTGAGAAGTTCATACGTTTGGTGCAGTAATTATTTGCGATGGGTTTCGCTTAAAGCCCGTAAAATTAAGGAGGAAAGAAAAATGAAGAAAAAAGCATTTTTACTTGTAATGGTTGTTCTAACATTATTGCTTGTTGCTGCGTGCGGTAACGGCGGGACTGAAAGTAACGTCGAAGCCCCTGGGCCGGGCGTAACAGATAACCAGCCAACACCACCACCCGCACCACCGCAAGATATTCCCCAGGTTGACGTAGAGGGCTGGCGTTTACCAAATGGCCTTATTGCAGGCCTTGAAGGCGAATTAGTTGTAGCCGGTGCTGCCCGCCAGTTTAACGTAAGTGACCCCGACTTAGGCGGTGCTTTTGAGTACTTCTCAGAATTCTATCCAAATTTCCGTACAAGAATTCATGACCGCGAAAATGAAGGCGCTGCACTTGGCCAACTTCAAACAATGATTGCCGCCGGCAACCCGCCGGATGTATTTATTACCGACTCCGGCGATATTCCAAACCTTGTGCGTTTAGGTATGGTAGAAGACCTCACACCATTCTTTGAAAGATATCAAGAGTATTACAACACTCTGATTCCGGCTGCTACAGGGCTTAACACTGTAAACGACAGAATCTATGGTGTTACATGGCAGCTTCTTCCAAGAGCATGGATTACAAACGTAGATTTGTTTGAGCGTTTAGGCATTAATCTGCCGGACTCTGACTGGACAGTTGAAGATTTTGTGGAAATTAACTCTCGCCTTGGCGCGAACAGAAACCTTGGTATAAGCGGCGTACAGGGAGAAATGCATATTCTGGTGCATCAATTCCTTATGGCTTATAACGTAAACGGCTCCAGATGGGAGGACGGAATAGAGCTTTCTGCCTTTGCAGATGACCCTAATGCTATTTCGGCGTTGGATATGGTTCTACGGGCTGTATATGCGTACGACACGCAATTTACCTACGAAGAGCGTAATGCTTTTGGCCCTAACTGGAACTCGTTCTTTACCAATGGCCATGTTGGATGGCAGCCTTGGTCTTTGTGGGGGCAGCCAATTAACAGAGAAACCATGCAAATGGAATTTAACTGGACTGTACTACCTCCGCCAAGAGGCCCCGGAGGGCACCGCGGCGGTAACTCCGGCTCTATTACAATGGCAATATTCCCTGGGTCGCCAAATGCAGAATTAGCATTTAGGTATATTATGGCGGCTACAAGCCAGCATTTTGTAGAAAATGCTTATGTTGTTAATATGGGTTCTAATCCACCGGCTATTTACCCTGCGGGCTTTAGAATAGATGAAATGCGCTGGCCTGTTGGCTTACCGCCTGTAAACATGCATCATGTTACCCATCCTGCTAACCAAGCCGCTTTGGAAGGCTTTATGATAGCGGCTTCTTATATGGTGCCAGATCCTTATTCTGTAGTAGGTATCCCAAATAACCAGCTTGTTTCCTATGTAGTGCCCGGTACCCGTTCGATGGCGGATATGCTAAGGGAGTATGACAACTGGCGCAATGGCTATTTAAGAGCCGGACAATAGGAGGTACTCATGAAAAGAAAATTATTATTTGCGTTGGTGTTCGCGGTGCTCGGTTTGGCGTTGTTAACGGCCTGTGGCCGTGGCAATAATGACACGAACAACACCGCAGTAGAGGAACCAACTGTTGTAACACCAGACCCAACTCCGGAACCGGCACCACCAGTAGTGCCCGAACCGCCACCAGAGCCTCCGGCACCTCCTTCTGTTACAGACGGAGCAAGGGTAACGCATGTAAATGAAGTTACGACACTGGTGTTAAACAATAGAGTAGAGACATTGTCTGTTGCAAGAGCAACCATTAACAATGCGGCGTTTAACGGCGAAAGAGTTGGTAATTTTGCGGACGATGGCTCGGTGTCTTGGTATGTAAATATATTCTTTAATGGGCTTTACAGAGTTTCCATTGAATACGCGCGTCACCAAGGCGGCGAGGCCGGGTTTATTTTAGAAGGCGGCATGGAACCGCTTGAAGCGGAACTACCCGGCACAGGCGGCAACTTACAAACTATAGCTGTCGGCTATGTACCGTTGTTATCCGAATCGGACCCTTATCAATTAACATTAATTCCTACCGCTTTCTACAATGGTGAATTTGCGGAAGTAACAGCCATAATCTTAGAATGGGTAGACAATTTAGACCTGTATACCGTCATTGATGGCGGCACCACCAGACTTTTGCACCACCAAGCCACGCTTATCGGCGAAATTATAGACGAAGGCAACAACCTTGGCTTCTGGTGCGGCAACAGTGTGGCAAGCTGGCCTTTAAGTGTGCGTCAAGAAGGTAACTATCGTATAAGCGCATATGTAACCGCACCGGAATACTTGGGTGGCTTGGGTATGGTATCCACCGTTTTTGACCGTGTACGTACGATTGTTGATGTCCCCGGCACCGGCGGTTGGAGCAACTATGTATGGGTTGATTTTGGCGTATTCACCTTGCGTGAAGGAAATTACTACATCCGCATTCAAGGGTATGAACTGCATGGCGGCCATTTTATGAACCTGCGCTATGTTGATTTGGAATACGTAGGCAGCGAAACCGCATACTTCCCAGTACGCACGGATGATGTGACTGTAGCCGTTGCAACGGCTGCGTTGGGTGGCCAACAGCAAGAAAACGACTGGACCAATGTTGGGCATTTCCGCCGCAACTATGAAATGACTTATAACTTAGAAATTTTTGAAGGCGGAAGCTTTGAGATTATTTTGAGCTACACCAGCCCATACGACGGCCCGGGCATCTTGTATGTAGGCGATGTGCGAAGCACTTTTGAAGTAGAAGCAACCGGCGGCTGGGGTAATTATCAGGAATTGTCGCTGGGCGTGTTTGACATACCTGCGGGTACCATTACCATTATGTTTACCGGTGATGAAGCACCGGGCGACTGGTTCATGAACCACGATTATATCCGTTTGGTAAGGCAGTAAAATTTATGTTCTGTATTGGGGCAGGCCTCGTGCCTGCCTCTTTTTACATGGCGAGCGGCTTCGCCCGGTTTTGCGGCGGGTGCTTTGTAGGGGCGAACTGTGTTCGCCCGTTAGCTTATAAACATTGTGGCATAAGCCATTTTAACGTCGTAGCCACGGGCGAACACAGTTCGCCCCTACGATTATGGGGTATAGCTTCATTAGAAAAGAGGAGAACTGACATGTCTTTACAAATTCCACGCAACCCGTTTATCACAAGTATTTATACCGCAGACCCTTCTGCGCACACCTGGGATGGCGAAACCGTTTATGTATACGCGTCCCATGATATCGACCCTGCCCGCGGGTGCGACTTAATGGACAGGTATCACATTTTTTCTTCCAAGGATATGATTAACTGGGTAGACGAAGGCGAAATTCTTTCATCCAACGATGTGAAATGGGGCAGGCCGGAAGGCGGCTTTATGTGGGCGCCCGATTGCATGGTCAAAGACGGCACATACTATTTCTACTACCCGCATCCAAGCGACACAAAATGGAATGACAGCTGGAAGATTGGCGTTGCCACCAGCAAATATCCGAACAAGGATTTTACGGATCAAGGCTATATAGAAGGGCTTGGCGGCTTTGCTTTGATAGACCCCTGCACATTTGTTGACAACGACGGCCAAGCGTATATCTACATTGGCGGCGGCGGTAAATACTTGGGTGCCAAGCTAAAGCCAGACATGATGACCCTGGAAACAGAGGCCATAGAAATGGAAGGCTTGTATGACTTCCATGAAGCCACTTGGGTATTTAAGCGTAACGGGGTTTACTATTTAAGCTATTCGGACAATGCGCAGCCGCAAAATAATATGCGCTATGCCGTAAGCGACAGCCCGTTAGGCCCCTGGACACACAAAGGCGCGTACCTCACACCGGTTGGCTGCGAAACTACCCATGGGTCTGTTATGGAATTTAAGGGGCAGTGGTATCAATTTTACCATAATCATGCGGTTTCTGGGCATGGCACCATGCGCAGCATTTGTGTGGATAAGCTGTTTTTTGATGAAAACGGCGACATTCTGCCCATAGAGCAATCCCAAGTAGGTGTATGGAGTTACGAAATCCCGGACAATGCCGTGGCATTTGATGCGAATAAGCTGGAGCCTTTCGGCGGTGCCAGGGTTTGCGCCGAAGGTACTTGCATTGAAGGCTTGGGAGCCGAAGGTTCGGGCTTTAAGCTTACCGGCGTTGAAGGCAAGGGCGATTTACGGGCCACTATTTGGGTGCGTTATTCTACCCAAGAGCGTTTGGCTAAAATCAAGCTTAATGTAAACGGGCGGGACGAGTCATTTATAAATGCCTTGGGCAGTGACGATATGACCAGGCTAACCGTGCGCCTAAAACCTGGCACGGATAATGAAATTATCTTTGCGGGCGGCCATGGTGATATGTGCGTTACACAAGTAGTGGTGAGTTATTTTGAATAGGATAATGTACATCGGCGGTTATCAAAAAGATAATGCGCCGTGCTTGCACTGCTGTGAGTATTTCGGCAGTGCAATGCACGTGTTGGAATCTTACGACATTAGCGACGCTTCGTATCTTTGCCTGTCTCCGGATAAAAAATATCTGTATGCGGTTATCGAAACGGACACGTTTGAAGGAACAAAAGGCGGCGGTGTAGCTGCTTTCGCCATTGAAGATGGCGGTAAGCTGCGCTTTATCAACGATGCCCCTACAGAAGGGGAGCATCCGTGCCACGTGTCTATTAGCGGAGATGGGTGCAGTTTATACGTTGCCAATTACAGTGGCGGGTCATCTACTTTCTTCAATTTGTTAAAAAGTGGTGGCATAGGCTCTAAGCGGGTGTTGATAAAGCATAGCAGCTTTGGCGAGCCAAGTATGGCTGTGGCAAACAGACAGGGGCATCCCCATGCTCATTTTATACAGCCGTTGCGTGTAGGTAATAAGGAAACCCTATGGGCGTGCGATTTGGGGCTGGATATGTTGCTGGTTTTGGATGAAAAAGGGCAGAAAATTGCCGGCTTGGCTATGCCTACAGGCTTTGGGGCAAGGCATGTTGCATTTCATTCCGGCTTGCCTGTTGCATACGTAGTAGGGGAGCTTTCGGCAGCAGTTATCGCGGTAAGTTATTCTGCCAACGCACAGGGTGAATTGGTATTAAAAGCGGGAGAACCCGTTTCTGTTTCGCCGGGCACGCAGGTCAGTTGCGCCGCTATTCGCATTGCGCCTGATGGCGGGCATTTGTTAGTTTCTAACCGCGGTGGCGGGGCGGATTCATTGTCTGTGCTAAAGCTTGATGATAACGGATGTATTGCCGGGCTTTCTGATGTATACAAAACCCGTGGGAAGTGCCCGCGCGATTTTGCGTTTACTCCCGAAGGGGATGGCGTAGCTGTGGCCTATCAGGATTCGGATTTTGTGGAATTGTTGAAATGGGATGGCAGTGGTGCTTTGGTGCCGGCGCAAGTGGAGTTGAAAGTGGCAAAGCCGACTTGTGTGTTGTTTAATTAGTAAAATGGGGCGATATTCGCCCTTACATATCATTATTAAGAACGGGGAATGGGTTATGAGAAAAATTTCAATGTTAATATGCCTAGGGGTTTTGCTGCTCGCCTTGGCTGGCTGCGGCTCAAACAGAAGGGCTGAGCAAAACGGAGAAACCACATGGCCCGGCACTTCCGGCAACCCAATCATCACCAGTATATTCACGGCAGACCCTTCTGCTCATGTGTGGCCATCCGACCCATATCGCTTATTTTTATACCCGTCGCAGGATATGTTCCCGCCGCAAGGGTGCGACCTCATGGACAGATATCATGTGTTTTCTACCAGCAACATGGTGGATTGGGTAAACCATGGCGAAATTATGCGCAGGGCAGATATCGCCGGGGGCGAAGGCTCTGTTGCAAGCTGGGCTCCTATGACTCCCGGCGACAATGGCACTTTTATGTGGGCGCCGGACGCATTTTATAACAGCGCGCATCCATATGGCTGGGGACCGTACTTTTTTATCTTTCCGGTGGCATTAGGCCCCACAGGCAGCGAGCCGGGCACTTGGAACGATACATGGAAACTTGGTATCGCACATAGCAGCAGGCCAGAAGGCAGCTTCCTGGATAACCCCGTTGTGTACCTTACAGACCATTTAGGCAACCCGGTGCATGGCGGCGGCCACTATATCGACCCAAGCGTGTTTTACAATGCCTCCACTGGGTATCACTACTTGGTGGTTGGCGGCTCTGCCGCAATGCGTGTTGCAAGGCTTGCGCCAAACATGGTTTCTTTAGCAGAGCCTTGGACAATATTTGAAGGCGGCAGCGCGCGTATCACCAACGGCCTTAACTACTTTCACGAGGGCCCGTGGATGTTCTCGCGCGTGAATGACCATGGCACTAAGCTTTACTACGTCATGTACGCGGCAGACAGGCATGTCGATGTTGGCGGCGGCCGTTTGGCATATGCCACCAGTACAGCGGGGCCTCATGGCCCCTGGACATTTGGCGGCATTATTTTAGGCCCTGTTACGGGCGATACAAACCATGGCTCTATTGTGGAATTTCCGCTTGGTTCGGGCGAATGGTACTTGTTCTACCATACGAATGTCCTGTCGATGGGGCAAGATACACTGCGTTCGTCCAGTGTAGAGCGGATATTCTTTAACCCCGATGGTTCTATCATACCCGTTACGCCGACGGAAATTGGCGTCAATGCCATTGGCCCGCCGGAATGCCCGGAGTATTTGGACCGCCGGTTTGGCGTGGGGAATTGGACAATAGAAATGCGTTCGTATGAATTTTTTGGTGGTTTGGCTACCGCCTTTGATGGTTTTGGCTTGCGTAACGCGCACTATGCAACCGGCGATTATGTAAATGTGTACCTAGCCGAAATATTGGAACACACCGGAGCCGTGCATAACTTGCACATCGCAGGTTCCTATGTCGCGTTTACAAATGTATATGGCGGTGCCGGCGGCACGGCACTTTTAGAGGTAAACTACAGCACGCCAAACGGCGGCTTAGCCGAAGTTATTGTAAACGGTACAACGCAATATGTACTGCGCAGCCCGGCCACAGGCGGCTGGGAAGATTTTACCGGCGCAGCTGTGGTGCCGGTATACCTGCTAGCAGGTATAAACAACACCGTACGTATCGGCGGCTTGGCTATGAATATCAGAAGCATAGCCATATACTTGCCGGATGCCCACCAAGTAGACAGGCCTGTCGGGAGTGCCGGCATAACCCCGCCAAACCCGGCCGATATCGCAATGGCTTCTTTAACCTGGGAAGATATAAAGGGCACAAACACATCTGCCCGCCATGTAACTACCAATTTGAGCTTATTCACCAATATCGAAAGTGCCCCCGACGCAGAAATTATATGGCACACAAGCAACCCCGATATCATAGGCCTTGACGGTAGGGTAACGCGCCCGCGATATGAAGACACAAACGTAACCGTTACGTCTACTGTTACGGTAGATGGCTACCAAGCCAGCAGAAGCCTTATATTAACAGTCGCATACCTAAATTTTGAAGTTGGCGAGATAGGACGGGCTATTCCCACGGTTTTCCCAACAAAGGATTTTGTTATTTCCGATTTTATAGTTACAGACTTTGGGGCAAGGGCAGAGCCCGGTTTTGACAATAGGGCGGCTTTCCAAGCGGCTATTGACGCTGCACACGAGGCTGGCGGCGGCGTTGTGTTTATTCCCGCGGGCAACTACGAGTTCCACAGCACGCAAGTGGGTACAATGGGTAATGTCCGTTACCGCGCAGGCCCACAAGCCGCGGATGAAGAACGGCGCAGCTTTCAATATGAATTTGTGCTTACGTTGCCACAAGGCGTGCAGCTTCGCGGCGATTGGGCAAACCCGGATGAACATGACGGGCTTGTGCTTGGCACAATACTGGAAGTGCATGTAGGCCATAACGCGCCCAACGCCAGTAACGTAGTGCCCACTTGGTGGAACGACCCGCAGGCGGGCTACGCGCTTTTTAGCACATACACCGACATTTCCGACAGGTTTATTGAAATGAACGAGTCTACAGGCGTAACCAATTTGTCCATATGGCACCCCAACCAGGATATAGACAATGTTGTGCCGTATCCGTGGGCATTGTTTCAGACAAGGGGCAACAGCGCGACGATAGAAAATGTAACATTGGTAAACGCGTATAATGGCTTTATGTCTGCGCCAAGCGAGCTGCACTATGTGTTGAATAGCTACATGACCGCCCTAAACACTGCCATACAAGTGCATGTATGTACAGATATCGGGCGGATAGAAAATGTAAAAATAAGCCCGGCGGTTTGGGCAAATTCGGGCTTGCCCAATGCGCCAAGCTTTGAAGCCGTACGCGCACATACGCGGATATACGGCACAGGCTTTAGAATGCACCGCTCCGACTGGGAATATGTCGCCCACTTATATATAACCGGCTACAACATTGGCATGTGGATAGGGCGCGAGCCTGGGTTTGTCCATTCCCCAAACGCTCAATTCTTCGATATCCGTTTAACGGACAATGCCACCAGTTTATTCGTGCAGGACGTAAACCCATATGGGCTGCTTATTTCCAACTCGGTTATAGGTGGGGATACAGCGGTGTATTTCTATGAATATTTCGAGACATCTGTGCAGTTTAATGGCGTGCAATTTTTGGGGCCTGTTGTTAGTGATGGGCGCGCAGGTGTTATATCTTTCGAAAGTTGTACGTTTGGTGACACAGCAGGCTACGCCTTACAAATCAATAGCGGAAACATCATATTGACGCAAAGCAGATTTTTAAGAAATACCCGACATATGTACTTGGGTGAGTATGTAAACACGGTTATGGCGCTAAACTCCGGCTATGGTGAAATACCTTACGAACGGCAGATGGCGTACAGCGATAGTGAGTTGGTGCGCAGTTCAGCACCAACAACCCGTACGCAGGCGTACAGCTATATAAACCCTGACGCCGTAGTGGACATCGTAAATAATGCGGCATTTATAATTGAAGAAATACCCCCAAATATCCGTACAGACATAGCCGTACACCCAAGGCCGCCTCTGGATTTTGTTCTGCGGGCAGACCTGCCGCGGGCAACAGAACTTGATGATATCCGCCCAACTATTGATGTATCTAACGAGCTGCAAGCTTCCCTAGACGCGGTTGCGGCACTTGGCGGTGGAACAGTGTTTCTGCCGGCCGGGCGATACTTGGTTAACAACCCCATTGTTATACCGTCAAACGTGGAACTTAGGGGATCGTGGGATGTGCAACATCATACCCAAGGTGGTGGAACTGCAATATTCACCAATTATACAGGCGGCCACTTGGGCGAAAATGGGGCATCATTGATACAGTTACAGGCCAACTCGGGCATTCGCGGCTTGAAAATAGCGCAGCTTAACTTAACTGAGGATGGGTATACCGCCACAAACCCGCGCCGTACGCCATTTTTGATACAGGGGCAGGGGCACAATGTGCACATCATTAACATTACCGTATCCCTTGGCGACAAAGGCATAGACCTTTTTACCTATGACACCAGCGGCCACTACGTAGATTACTTTGCGGGCGCAATAACCCGTGCGGGTATTTGGGTGGGCGGCGGTGCAGATGGTGGCTTTATCCGCAATATGCAGCTTAACCCGCACTATGCGCTGCGCTTCCCAAGGGGCAGGCAGGGCTTCCCGTACCCGCGTAACGAGAACAATGGTTTTTACCTGTTTATTCAGGGCAACAGCAGTGCGCTCCGTTTTGGCGATGTCACCAACCAGACCATTTTCAACAATTTTGTATTCGGTTCGGTATATGGCATTCACTTTGTAAAAGATGAAATCACCGGGCGATACCCCGGCGAAATCATTGTTGTCGGGCATGGTTCGGACGGCTGTACATTTGCATTAAATGTAGAATCTGCCGGGCCGGATACACGAATTATCGCCATCAATTCCCAGCTTGTAAACACGCTTATCGAAGACCAGCCCGTGCGGGCGTATGTACTCATGGGCGATATGAACGAGGCCAACAGCCCACGGGTACACCCAGATGCGCAGCTTATTTTATACAATACGTCCTTCTGGGGGTCGCCTACAGCGGGGGCAATTATCAGCAATGGGGTTGTGCGTTTTCATCAAGCCAATTTTTCGCAAGTTGGTATGCCGGGCATAGATATTTTAGGGGGCAGTGCGCATGTGTACACGTCGTTTTTTGCCAATGCGCGCCCCGGCAGTGGCGAAAATGCCCATGTACGTTTGCACGAAAGCGGAAATATGGTAGAACTGTCCAACAATTTTTTTGCCGGCGGGGTTGGGCTTAGCACCGCAAGGCCTATGTATTCCTTCGGCTCGGATATCGCGCGGTATTTCGACCCAAGCGTTTTAACCCTTTCCGGTATGGGCAGCGCCCGTTTTAACCCACTTTTTGACGAAGTGGACGATGACATCCATTTGGCCGGTTGGGATAATGCCCCCGCTTGGATACGTTTTAATCACCAAAGCCTTGCGAATGGTATAGCGCGTGTAGCGTTCCACTATGCCCATGGCGCAGACCCTATTCCGCTTGTATTGGAATTACGCGTTGCCGAACCCGGCACAATCGTAACCGGCACAGATGTACTTGAACGCACTCAGCTTGTTGGCAGAGTAGATACAAAGGCTACGAATACAGGCAGTTGGGGTGCGCCTGGGAATGTCGTGTACGTAGAGAATATCGAATTTAGCAACGCAACCATGGGTATTATGGACGTGTATATATTGTTCTTGCCGGGTGGAATAAATTTTATTGATGTGGCACTCATGTTGAATGTGGATAACTAGAAAAATGAATGGCTTTAACAAAAAAACAGGCTTTCTAAATATATAGAAAGCCTGTAAACATCACATGCGGACAACAGCACCATACTCAAATCTGAGCTAATGCTGCCCTCCGCTAGGAGTGCCCGAGAAGGGACTTGAACCCCCACGATATTGCTATCAGTGGATTTTGAGTCCACCGCGTCTGCCATTCCGCCACTCGGGCAACGAAATTAATTATACACATAAAAATTATGTATGTCAAAGGAAAAATAAACCCCTTATGAAAATTATCCAGTGCAATTTCCATAAGGGGTAGGGGAATCGTCGTTACTTAGCGTTTTTCTACTGTAAACTTAATAGATGTTTTTTCCTGTCCATCAACTTCAAGTTGAGAAAACGCAGGGATACATACCAAGTCGATGCCATTTGGAGCAACATAGCCCCTGGCAACAGCAATACTTTTTACAACTTGGTTTACAGCGGCAGCACCAATAGCATTAATTTCCACTGGTTTGTCGGTGCGCAAGATGGCTGCAATAGCACCAGCAACGGATTTGGGTTCTGATTTAGATGATACCCTTAAAATTTCCATAACAATTCGCCTCCTATTATGATAAGTGCGGTGGATTTGATTATACATTAATTATAACACATAGTTGCCTGTTAGTCGCTATAAATTATGCGTGATTTGATTGAAAATTTTGGAAAATTTTTTCCCTGTTAAGTTCTATAAATTGCAAATTTCAAGCTTTAAGAAATGTATTTGCGCATATTTTTAAGGGCATTTTTTTCTAAACGGGAAACCTGGGCCTGGCTAATGCCGATTTCGTCTGCGACCTCCATTTGCGTCTTACCTTCAAAAAACCGCAAAGACAGAATCAGCTTTTCACGGTCGCCTAGGCGTTTTAGCGCTTCCGACAGGGACAAATTTTCTAGCCAGCGGTTGTCTGTATTTTTTTCATCGCTCACTTGATCCATTACAAAAATGGCATCAGCTCCGTCTTGGTATACCGGTTCAAACAGGCTTACAGGGTCTTGGATAGCATCCAGCGCAAAGTTGACTTCCTCTTTGGGAAGACCCATTTCTTTTGCAATGGCTTCGATATCTGGTTCTTTGCCGTTTTTATTCGTCAAAGCCTCCCGTACACTTAAAGCGCGGTAAGCGATGTCACGAAGCGAACGGCTTACACGTATGGTGTTGTTGTCCCTAAGGTAACGGCGTATTTCGCCGATGATCATAGGAACGGCATAAGTCGAAAACTGCACCCCATGAGAAGTATCAAAATTGTCGATGGCTTTTATTAAGCCAATGCAGCCCACTTGAAAGATATCATCTACATATTCCCCGCGCCTGTTAAAACGCTGGATAATGCTGAGTACTAATCGTAAATTGCCAAAAATATATTTTTCTCTTGCTTCTTCGTCGCCTTGTTGGATTTTATCAAATAAAGTCCGTTTTTCATCTCCTTTTAGTACCGGCAGTTTTGAGGTGTTTACG